>ERZ778019.2669-NODE-2669-length-15902-cov-9.905597_pt1 | contig 15902 bp, 12 predicted proteins | sample MGYA00375749_ERZ778019 | MGnify/ENA primary metagenome ERZ778019 (study PRJEB29350, sample SAMN05389821) | bioreactor metagenome | isolation source: Ammonium sulfate bioreactor | place: South Africa: University of Cape Town | collected 2014-03-17 ... | reverse complement strand
TTCAACAAGCGCATCTCCTCGAAGATCGCCAACGCGGTGCGCTCGCGCATGCTGCGCGACGCCACCCCGGACACCGGCTGCGGCCTGAAGCTGTTCGAGCGCGAGGTGTTCCTGCGCCTGCCCTACTTCGACCACATGCACCGCTACCTGCCGGCGCTGGTCAAACGTGCCGGCTTCCAGAGCACCAGCGTGCCGGTGGGCCATCGCCCGCGCACCGCCGGCGTGTCCAAGTACGGCATGCTGGATCGGCTGTGGGTGGGTCTGGCCGACCTGCGTGGCGTGGCCTGGCTGATGCGCCGGGGCAAGGTGACCGAAGTCGAGGAGCTCTGACCTCGATCAGGCGATGTCGCCGCGGCGGTCGTATGCTTGTGCGGTTTCATTGCAGGAGAACGCCATGGCCCTCGCGATCAAGCGCGCGTACGAAGCGCCCGCGAAGGAGGACGGTTATCGCGTGCTGGTGGAGCGGTTGTGGCCGCGCGGCATGAAGAAGGAAGAGGTGCCGCTCGATCAGTGGGCCAAGGAAGTGGCGCCGTCCACGGCGCTGCGCCAGTGGTTCGGCCACGACCCGGCGCGCTGGGACGGTTTCCGTCACCGCTACGCCAGCGAGCTGGATGAGCTGGCCGAGTACTGGCAACCGCTGGCCGAGCGCTCCGTGCGACACCCGGTTACCCTGATCTACAGCGCCCGCGACGAGGAGCACAACGGCGCCCTCGTGCTGCGCGATTACCTGCAGCGCTGGCTGCGCACGCACGGGCCGCGTTGAACTGGTTCGGATCGGGCCGGTCAGGTCAGTTCGGGCGCAGCAGCGTGCCCGTGTGCGGCCACTCGGCCAACGCCTTGCGCGTCTGCAGGCGACCGCGTTCGATCAGTTCGCGGGCGCGGTAGAACTCGTAGACGCTGGCGATGTTGCGCGGCAGGGTGATCAGCAGGTCCGGTTCGTACGCGGCCAGGCGCAGCCGCGCGAGATTGGCCTGCATCAGGTCCATCGCCTGGTTCAGCGTGTCGAAGGTACCGGGCTCGCGCGGTTGTTCCTCGCCGCGCGGCATCAGCCGGCTGATGAACTCGCCGATGCGGTGGCGGTAGCCCGGGTCCTGTTCGGTGGCGCTCTCCTCCATCGGCGTGGCGATCGCCTCGGCCGGGCCGTCCACGCTGACCGCGAACAGATAATCCGCGTCCACCCCGATCAGCGGCGTGACCGGCACCGGATTGAGCAGGGCACCGTCGACCATGCGGTGGCCGTTGAGGTGGTGCGGGCGGAACACGGTGGGCACGGCGATCGAGGCGCGGATGGCCTCGAACAGGTTGCCGCGGCCCAGCCATACCTCGCGGCCGCGGTCGAGGTCGGTGGCCACCGCGGTGAAGGCTAGCGGCAGCTCCTCGATCAAGGTGTCGCCGATCAGCCCGCGCAGCGTGCCGATGATCTTCTCGCCCTTGATCAGGCCGCCGCCGGAAAAGGACCAGTCGACCAGCCGCAGCACGTCGAAACGGGCCAGCGCGCTGACCCAGTCGCGGTAGATGTCGAGCTTGCCCATCGCATGGATGCCGCCGATCAGTGCGCCCATCGAGCTGCCGGCGATCGCCACGATGCGAAAACCCTGTGCCTCGAGTTCCTCGATCACGCCGATGTGCGCCAATCCCTTGGCGCCGCCGGCGCCGAGCGCCAGCGCCACGGTAGGCTGACGTTCGCCGGCGGGTTCTTGCGGTTGGCCCGGCGCGCCGGGTTCGTGGATAGTCATGCCGACATTCAATCACGAATCGTTGATGCCGCCGCGTCCGCATCGGCCGCGACGGCGTGCTGACAGCGGCGCGGGTTAGTATGACCGGAGCCGTGGCGGCGAGCCTGCGGCGACACTCCACGGAAACCTGCATGGCTCCATTCCGACCCACCGCGACGCCCCGCCCCGCCCGCCTGTCCGCGCCGAGGCGCGCTGCATGAGCTGGCAGGCATGGGCTACGGTCGCGGTGATCGTGCTGGCGATGGCGCTGTTCGCCAGCGAGAAGCTGCGCATCGACCTGATCGCGCTGCTGGTGCTGGCGACGCTGGTGATCCTGGGCATCGTCACGCCGGCGGAGGCGCTCAGCGGTTTCAGCAACGAGGCCACGGTGACCGTGGCAGCGATGTTTGCGCTCAGCCTGGGCATCGAGCGCTCCGGCGCGCTCGATCCGCTGAGCCGCTGGCTGATGCGGATCAAGCGGCCGTGGGTGCTGACCCTGGCGCTGATGCTGGCGATCGCGCCGCTGGGCGCCTTCGTCAAGAACATCGCGCTGGTGGCCACCTTCCTGCCGCTGGCGCTGCGCGTGTGCCAGCGCACCGGCACCTCGCCGGCGCGCGTGCTGATGCCGATGGCCTACGCCGCGCAGATGGGCGGCGTGTGCACCCTGATCGGCACCTCCTCCAACCTGCTCGCCGACACGCTGGCGCAGAAGCACGGAATGGAGGCGTTCGGCGTATTCGAGTTCACCCGCATGGGCGCGATCCTGGCCGTGGTCGGCATCGTCTACCTGATGCTGGTCGGCCGCTGGCTGCTGCCGCGCGAGATCGACACCCAGCTGCCGGTGCAGGAGGAGATCGGCAAGTACGTCACCGAGCTGGAGGTGACCGAGCAGTCTGCGCTGGTCGGCGGCAGCATCGCCGATGCGAAGCTGGGCGAGCGTTATGGCGTCTATCCGCTGGAGCTGCTGCGCGGCGAGCGGCGCATGTGGTCCCCGCGCAGCCAGGAGATCGCCGTCGGCGACGTGCTGCTGGTGCGCGGCGACTGGGAGAAGATCGAGGATTTCCAGCGCCGCGCCGGGCTGCGCAACGCGCCGGACCGCCGCTACGCCACCGGTGACGCCCGCTCGCGGGTGATGGTGGAACTGATGATTGCGCCGGCCAGCCCGATGGAGGGCCGCCAGCTGGAGGAAACCGGCCTGCACTGGCGCTACGACGCGGTGGCGCTGGCGATCCACCGCCGCGGCCAGCTGCTGCGCGACAAGCTCAGCGATGTCAGTCTGGCGGTGGGCGACGTGCTGCTGGTGCTGATCGACGACGAGGCGCTGTCCAACCTGCGCAACGATGAGGCCTTCATCGTGCTGAGCGAGCGCGAGGAAGCGCACCGCACCCCGCGCAAGGCGTTCTATGCCGCAGCGATCATGGCTGGCGTGGTGGTGGCCTCCGGCCTGCACTGGCTGCCGATCCCGATCGCGGCGATCTGCGGTGCGGTGGCGATGGCGCTCACCGGCTGCTTCGGCCGCAAGGACGTCTACGAGGGCGTGGACTGGAAGATCATCATCCTGCTCGGCGCGATCCTGCCGCTGGGTATCGCGATCGAACGCAGCGGCCTGTCGCAGGAACTGGTGCGGGCGGGGTTGGGAGTGGTGGGCGAGCACGGCCCGCTGGCCGGCCTGCTGATGGTCTACCTGCTGACTGCCCTGCTCACCGAACTGATGGGCCACAACCCCTCGGTGGTGCTGATGGTCGGCATCGCGGTGTCGGTCGCCCACGCCATGCACGTGGACCCGCGCCCGTTCGTCGTTGCGGTCGCCTTCGCCGCCGCCACCTCGTTCGCGACCCCGGTCGGCTACCCCACCAACACCATGGTCTATTACGCCGGCGGCTATCGCTTCACCGACTTCATGAAGGTCGGCATCCCGCTGATCGCCATCTTCTGCGCGCTGTCGATGTGGCTGATACCGCGGTTTTGGCCGTTTTAGGGCGGGGAATCGGGAATCGGGAATAGGGAATCGCAAGAGCGGTCGATCGCGGAGCGCTGCTGCTCTTCCTATTCCCTATTCCCGATTCCCTATTCCCCGCCCTCAGGCATAGCCTGAGAGAGCCAAGCGCAACAGGATCTTCATCTCCTCGCGCAGCGGCAGCGGCGCGACCACCTCGGCGTCGGGGCCGTACTTGAGCACGTCCATCAGCAGCTCCTTGGAGTTGGAGTAGGGCAGCTTCAGCTCGTAGCGGCCGTCGGGGAGCCACTCGCCCTGCTGCTGCGAGTGCCAGTGCTCGTCGGAGACCCAGCGCGCGGCGTGCGCGGAAAAACGGATGGTGGCCCAGGCCTTGGGCTTGCCGGCGAAGATGCCGTAGCTGGAGGCGAGCAGTTCGTTGAGCTCGCTGTCGGTGACGTCGCGCGCGGGCGCGTCCTGTGCCTGCGCCTCGGCGATGCGGTCGACCGCGAAGCTGCGCAGCGCCTCGCGATCGTGGTCCCACACGTCGAGGTACCAGTTGTCGCGGTAGTGGGTCAGGCGCTGCGGCGAGACCAGCCGGCGGCTGTCGGCATTGGTGGTGCGCGCGCGGTAGCGGAAGCGCAGCTGGCGCCGTTCGAGCACCGCGCCGGCCACCACGCGGAACACCTGCTGGTCGAGCTTGCGCTCGCCCCACGGAATCACCCGAATGCGTTCGATCGGCAGCGCCTTGCCGCTGCCCTGGTGCGACAGCAGGCCTTCGATGCGCGCCTTGAACGGCGCCAGCGTGCCGGCCAGCACGCCGGGGCCGGAGCGGCTGATCAACTCGTTGAGCGCCAGCAGCGAGGCCAGTTCGTCGGAGGTGAGCCACAGGCCGGGCAGCTCGAATTTCTCGCCTTCGCCGGCTTCGTAGCGGAACGCCGCCTGGTCGGTGCCGGCGCTCTCGATCGGTGCGCCCAGCGCATCGCGCAGGAAGGCGATGTCGCGGTACAGCGTGGCGCGCGAGCATTCCAGTTCGCCCATCAGACGCGACAACGGCACCGGATAGTGCGCCGATTTCAGCAGGCGATGCAGCGTCAGTATCCGTTCGTAGCGATCCATTCGGCACGTCTCGGGCGGGGCACGTCCTAGCATGGTGGCGGCCGTGGACGGCTGCAAGTCGGGCGCCGCACCGGCGCATTCACTGCAAGTTCAAGACGGCCGGCTAAGGTACGCTGTTACCAAACTTTAACAAAACGGATATTCGGCAATGAACAAGACCCTGATCGGCGGCCTGCTGCTGGCCGGTTTCGCCAGCTTCGCCGCGCACGCCCAGGACACGCCCAATCGCGGCGGCTGGAGCGGCTCGGGCGAATTCGGTTTCGCCTCCTCCACCGGCAACTCGCGCTCGGAAAACATCAACGCCAAGCTCGGCCTGAGCCAGGAAAACGACCAGTGGAAGAACAACTTCTTCGTTGATGCGTTGCGCTCCAAGAGCGAGCAGAAGATTGTCGACACCGCCGGCAACACGGTCGAGCAGTTCAACACCACCGCCAACCGCTACGACGCCGGCGCCTCGGTCGGTCTCAAGCTCGACACGCGCAGTTACATCGTCGGTGCGGCCCGCTACGAGCACGACGACTTCGGTGCCAACCTGTGGCAGGGCACGGTCTCGCTGGGCTACGGCTACATCGCGCTGAAGGACGAGCGCAACGAGCTGTCGTTCGAAATCGGCCCCGGTTACAAGCGTTACCGCCCCGCCGATACCCAGGTGCTGGTCGGCAACGTGCTGGTCAACCAGCGCCAGCCCACCGAGGGCGAGCTGGTGGCTCGCGGCCTGGTCAACTACAAGTTCAAGCTGAGCGCCAACACCGCGTTCGACGACACGTTCCTCACCGAAGCGGGCTCCAAGAACACCTACATGCAGAACGATGCCGGCCTGGCCGTCAGCATGACCAAGAAGCTGGCCCTGAAAGTGGGCTTCCAGGTTCGCTACAACAGCGACGTGCAGCCGGGCATCAAGAAGACCGACACGCTGACCACGACAAACCTCGTTTACAGCTTTTGACGGGATGGGTCGAGGGCCGCAGGGCGGGCAGCGCCCGCCGCGGTGCGCCATAAAGCCGGCGCGCAATACCCGCCCTACGCCAGCAGGCTGCCGGCGCCCTGATCCAGCAGCGCCTGCGCCACCTGTTCGCCCAACGCCACCGCCTGGTCCGCCGGTGCGCTCCCCTCGGCGTGCAGCAAGCGACCGCTGGCGGCGTCGCCGACCAGGCCGCGCAGGTGCAATCCGTGTTCGCCCAGCATGCACCAGGCGCCGACCGGCACCGTGCAGCTGCCGCCCAGGGCGCGGTTCATCGCGCGCTCGGCGCTGACCGCGAGCCGGGTGTCGGGGTCGTCCAGTGCGGCGAGCAAGGCCAGCACCGCCGGTTGCTCGTCGCGCGCCTCGATCGCGATGGCGGCCTGGCCGGGGGCGGGCAGCCAGTCCGGCGCGGCCAGTCGCGAGACGATGCGCGAGGCCAGGCCGAGGCGTTCGAGCCCGGCGCAGGCCAGCACGATCGCGTCGTAATCGCCGGCGTCGAGCTTGCCCAGCCGGGTGCCGACGTTGCCGCGCAGGTCGCTCAGGTGCAGGTCCGGCCGCAGTGCGCGCAATTGTGCCTGCCGGCGCAGCGACGAGGTGCCCACGCGCGCTCCCCGGGGCAGCGCGGCCAGGTCGGCGTAGTGGTTGCTGACGAAGGCGTCGGCGGCATCGGCGCGGGGCAGGATCGCCGGCAGGATGAAGCCGCTCTCGAGATCGGCCGGCACATCCTTCAGCGAATGCACCGCCAGCTCGGCGCGGCCTTCCAGCATGGCCACTTCCAGCTCCTTGAGGAACAGTCCCTTGCCGCCGATGGTGGCCAGCGGCTGGTCGAGGATCTCGTCGCCGCGGGTGGACAGCGGTACCAGCTCCACGCCCAGCCCGGGGTGCGCCGCGCGCAGCAGCGTGGCGACGTGTTCGGCCTGCCACAGCGCCAGCGCGCTCTTGCGGGTGGCGATGCGCAAGGTGGAAGGGTTCATTGGAACTCCGCAACGTTCGGCAAGGTCTCATTGTAGTTGACCGGCCCGCTGCGGCGCGGCCAGCCCGCGACGTTTGGGCGCGGTGGCTGACACGATCCTCGCGGGCCGGCTACGATGTCGACAAACCCCTCGGAGTTCATCATGCAAAGCGGTAATCCGGCACTCAACAAGAACACCTTCCTCGACGCCGCCAGCGGTGCGCTGGTGTCGCATGGCGACGAGGTGATGACCCTCAACGGCACGGTCAACAAGACCGGCCTGCTGCTGATCCTGGCCATCATCGGCGCGGCCTTCAGCTGGGGCCAGTTCAACGGCGCGGAAAGCCTGCCGACCATGGGTCCGCTGATGATCGGCGGCGCCATCGGCGGCCTGATCCTGGCGCTGGTCACCGTGTTCAAGAAAACCTGGGCCCCGGTCACCGCGCCGTTGTACGCGCTGGTGGAAGGCGTCTTCATCGGCGCGCTGTCGGCGATCTTCGAGATGCGCTACCCGGGCATCGTGATGCAGGCGGTGGGGCTGACCTTCGGCGTGATGGCGGCGATGCTGCTGGCCTACCGCAGCGGGCTGATCCGCGCCACCGAGAAGTTCAAGCTCGGCATCGTGGCGGCCACCGGCGGCATCATGCTGCTGTACCTGGCCAATTTCGTGATGGGCTTCTTCGGCCATTCGATGGGTTTCATCAACGGTTCCAGCGGCCTGGGCATCGCCTTCAGCGGTGTGGTGGTGGTGATCGCCGCGCTCAACCTGATCCTCGACTTCGACATGATCGAGCAGGGCGTGCACGCCCGCGCGCCCAAGTACATGGAGTGGTACGGCGCCTTCGCGCTGGTGGTGACCCTGGTGTGGCTGTACCTGGAACTGCTGCGGTTGCTGTCGAAGCTGCAGTCGCGCAACTGAGCTGGCAGTTCGAACAAAGCCGGCGGCCATGAGCCGCCGGCTTTTCTTTGGCGCCGGGAAAAGCGGCGGGCGATCACCGCCCTGCCCCAACGGGGCGCCGCGCAGGGCGGGCACGGCCCGCCGGCTCTTGCCTTCCGCCGAGGCTGTCAGGCCACCCCCAGCTCCGCATCGTCCCGCGACCGTTCGGCGTGGTGATCCGCCGCCAGCAGCATGTAGAACGCCGGCACCACGAACAGGGTGAACACCGTGCCGATGGCCAGGCCGGTGGAGATCACCAGGCCCATGTTGAAGCGGCCCGCCGCGCCGGCGCCGGCGGCGATCACCAGCGGCATCACGCCGAGCACCATCGCCGCGGTGGTCATCAGGATCGGCCGCAGGCGCACCGCCGCGGCGTGCTCGATCGCCTCGCGCTTGGACATGCCGGCGCGCTGCGAGTCGTTGGCGAACTGCACGATCAGGATGCCGTGCTTGCTGATCAGGCCCATCAGCGTGACCAGGCCCACCTCGGTGTAGATGTTGAGGCTGGTGAACAGGTTGACGAAGATCAGCGCGCCGAACAGCGCCAGCGGCACCGACACCAGGATCACCACCGGATCGCGCAGGCTGTTGAACTGCGCCGCCAGCGCCAGGAACACGATGATGATGGCGAACAGCAGGGTGCCGCCGAAGCCGCCCGATTCCTGCATGAACTGGCGCGACTGGCCGGCGTAGTCCACGGTGTAGCCGCTGGGCGCCACCTCGTGCACCAGGTCGCGCAGGTAGGTCAGCGCGTCGCCCTGCGACATGCCCGAGACGCCCGAGATGGTGGCCGAGTTCAGCTGCTGGAAGCGGTTCAGCGACTGCGGCACCACCTCGTGGGTGACCTTGGCCACGGTGCCGGCCTGGATCACCGCGCCGTCTGGCACGCGCAGGTAGTAGTCCAGCACCTGCTCCGGATTGAGGCGGTCGGCCTGCAGTACCTGCGGGATCACCCGGTACGAGCGCCCGGCGATCGAGAAGTAGTTGACGTAGCCGCCGCCCAGCGCCGAACCCAGCGCGGCGCCGACGTCGGCCTGGGTCAGGCCCAGCGCGGCGATCATGTCGCGGTCGAGGTTCACCGTGGCCTGCGGCTTGTCCACCTTCAGGTCGGAGTCGATGAAGTAGAACTTGCCGCTGGCCTGGGCCTTGGCCAGCACCGCGCTGGCGACCTCGTTGAGGTTGGCGAACGGTTCGGTGGTGGTGATCACCACCTGGATCGGCAGGCCCTGCGCGCCCGGCAGCGGCGGGAACTGGAACGCGGCCACGTTGCCGCCGGCGATGCCGCTCCACTTGTCCTGCAGTACCTGCTGCAGTTCGTGCGCGCCGCGATCGCGCTGGTCCCACGGCTTGAACAGCACGCCGCCGATGCCCTGGTTCACCGTCGGCACGCCGGTCAGCTGGAACATCTGCTCGTACTCGGGTAGCTCCCTGGCCAACTCGAACATCTGCGTGGCGTACACGTTCATCTGCTCGGCGGTGGCGTTCGGCGCGCCGACGATCTGGCCCACCACCACGCCCTGATCCTCTTCCGGCGCCAGTTCCGATTGTGCGGTGATGCCCAGCGCGAAGGTGGCCAGCAGCAACAGGGCGGCCATCACGATCACCACCACCCAGGTCGACAGCACGTTGTGCAACACGCGCTGGTAGCCGTGGTGCACGCGGTCGAACTGGCGGTCGATGAACTGCACGAAGCGGCCGCCTTCCTGCCCGCTCGTGAAGAAGCGCGAGGTCAGCATCGGCGACAGCGTCAGCGCCACGATCGCCGACACCGTCACCGCGCCGGCGAGGGTGAAGGCGAACTCGCTGAACAGCGCGCCGGTGAGCCCCTTCTGGAAGCCGATCGGCACGTACACCGCGATCAGCACCACGGTCATCGCCAGGATCGGCCCGCCCAGCTCGCGCGCGGCCAGCAGCGCGGCCTGCAGCGGGGTCTTGCCTTCCTCCTTCATGTGGCGGTCGACGTTCTCCACCACGATGATCGCGTCGTCCACCACCAGGCCGATCGCCAGCACCAGCGCCAGCAGGGTCAGCAGGTTGATCGAGTAGCCCAGCACCAGCATCACGAAGAACGCGCCGATCAGGGCCAGCGGCATCGCGATCACCGGGATGATCACCGCGCGCAGGCTGCCCAGGAACAGGAAGATCACCAGGGTGACGATCACCAGCGCCTCGACCAGGGTCTTGATCACCTCGTTGATCGAGCTGTTCACGAAGTCGGTGCCGTCGTAGACGATCTTGCCGGTCAGCCCGTTCGGCAACTGGTGCACGATCTCCGGAAACGCATCGCGCACGCGCTGCGCCACGTCCAGCACGTTGGCGTCGGGCGCCACCTTGATGCCGATGAACACCGAACGCTTGCCGTTGAAGGCCACGTTGAAGTCGTAGTTCTCCGAGCCCAGCGACACCGTCGCCACGTCCTGCAGCCGCACGATCGCGCCACCGGACTGGCGCACCACCAGCTGCTTGAACTCGTCCACCGTGTGCAGGCTGCTGTCGGTGGTCAGGTCCACCGTCACCGCCTGGCCCTTGCTGGAACCGACCGCGGCCAGGTAGTTGTTGGCCGCCAGCGCCGCGTTGACGTCGCTGGCGGTGACGCCGTGCGCGGCCATCCTGGCCGGATCCAGCCACGCGCGCAGGGCGAACTGGCGCGCGCCGAGCAGCTCGGCGGTCTGCACGCCGTCGAGCGCGTCGAGCTTGGGCTTGACCACGCGCGCGAGGTAGTCGGTGATGTTGTTGGTCGGCAGCACGTCGCTGTAGAAGCCGATGTACATCGCGTCGACCGTCTCGCCGGTCTGCACGTTCAGCACCGGCTGCTGCGCCTGCGGCGGCAATTGGTTCTTCACCGAATTGACCTGGGTGGTGATCTCGGTCAGCGCGCGGTTGGCGTCGTAGTTGAGGCGCAAGGTGGCGGTGATGGTGGACACGCCCGACACGCTGCTGGAGGACAGGTAGTCGATGCCCTGCGCCTGCGAGATCGCCTGCTCCAGCGGCTGCGTGATGAAGCCGGCGATGGTCGCCGCATCGGCGCCGTAGTAGGCGGTGGTGACGGTGACCGTGGCGTTCTGCGTCTGCGGATACTGGCGCACGCTGAGGCTGCCGACGGCGCGGATGCCCAGCACCAGGATCAGCAGGCTGACGACGATCGCCAGCACCGGCTTGTTGATGAACGAGTCGGTGAATTTCATCGTGGCGGCTCAGTGTTCCTGCGGCGTGGGGTGCGCGCTGTCGGCCGGTTGCACCCGGTTGTCGACCTTGATCGGCGCGTCGTTCTTCAGCTTCACCTGGCCGCTGGTCACCACCTCGGTACCGGCGGCGAGGCCCTTGAGGATCGCCACCTGATCGCCGCGGGTCTCGCCCACGGTGACGAAGGTCTGCTGCACCGTCGGCGGCAGCGCGTGGCCCTTGTCGTCCTTGCCCTTGGACGGGTGCACCACGTAGACGGTGTCGCCGTACGGGTTGTAGACGATCGCCGCCTGCGGCAGGGTCAGCCGGCTCCGGCGCTGGCCGACGTCGACCGCGAGTTTGGCGAACATGCCCGGACTCAGCGTCCTGTCGTGGTTCGGCACGCTGGCCTCCACCTGCACGTTGCGCGTGCCCGTGTCGACCTTGGGGCTGATCGCGGTGAGCTTGCCGTCGAACTGGCGCCCGGTGTACGCATCGAGACTCAGGTGCAGCGACTGGCCCACCTGCAGCCGGCCCAGTTCGCTCTGCGGCACGTGGAAGTCGACGAACAGCGGGTCGAGCTGTTGCAGCGTCACCAGCGTGGTGCCGGCGCTCACGTAGTCGCCCGGGCTGATCGTGATGATGCCGGCGCGGCCGGCGAACGGCGCGCGCAACTGTTTCTTCGCCACGATCACCTGCTGCTGCGCCACCGCGGCCTGGTTGGCCTTGAGCTCGGCCGCGGCGCGGTCGTACTCGGCCTGGCTGATCGCCTGCGCCGCCAGCTGCTGGCGCGCGCGCTCGAAGGTCAGCTGCGACAGCTTCGCGGTCGCCTGCAGCTGCTCCAGCTTCGCCGTCTCGTCGCCATCGCGCAGCTGCAGCAGCAACTGGCCCTGCTTCACGTCCTGGCCGGATTTCAGCGGCACCGCGGTGACCAGACCGGAGGCGTCCATCGCCAGCTCCGCGCCCTGCGCCGCGCGCAGCGTGCCGACCGCGTTCAGCGCGGGCTGCCACGGCTGCTCGCGGACGATGGTGGTGCTGACCGTCGCCGGTGCCGGTTGCGGCATCGAGCGGATCATGCGCATCACCAGCAGCACCTTGATGCCGGCGATCACGGCGATCAGCAGCAGCACGCCGCCGATCATCCAGAGCATGCGTTTGGTGGTGCTGGGTTTGTTGTCAACGCGCGTTGGCATGCGCGGGCTCCTGTGGGTGGGCATGGATGGATGCGATCTCCGTGATCGCCCGGATCGGCTATGGCTTCCGGACGGCTGTATCGGCGGTGGCGTCACCGTGCCAGCTGCCGCCGAGCGCGGCGTACAGCGCGGCGGTGTCGGCCAGTCGTGCAGTGCGCGCCTGGATCAGCGCGATGCGCGCGTGCTGGTGGTCGCGCTGGGCCTGCAGCAGATCGAGATAGCCGGTGGCGCCAACCCGGTACTGCCGCTGCGCCAGCGCCAGCCGTTGCGCGGCGGCGTCCTCGGCGGCGAGCTGGGCGGCCAGGCCGTCGGCGTCGTATTGCAGCGCCTGCAGCGCATCGGCCACGTTCTGGAACGCCACCAGCACGGTCTGCTGCCAGTCGGCCAGCGCCTTGTCCAGGCCGGCTTCGGCAGCGCGCTTGCGGTGGCGCAGTTCACCGCCGTGGAACAGCGGCTGGGTCAGCCCCAGCCCCAGCGACCAGGCGCGACTGCCGGCGGAGAACAGCTCGCCGACATGCGCCGTCTGCGAACCGGCGCTGCCCGAGAGCGTGATCTGCGGCAGCATCGCCGCGGTGGCCACACCGACCTGCGCCGTGGCCGCATGCAGTTGCGCGGAGGCGGCGCGAATGTCCGGCCGCTGCGCCACCAGCCGCGACGGCAGGCTGACCGGGATGTCGCGCGGCAGCGCGATCGCGTCCAGCGGCAGCGGCGACAACTCCAGTTGCGCCGGCGTGCTGCCCAGGTAGGTGGCCAGCTGGTTGCGGGTGGCGGCCAGGCGTGCGCGCAGCGGCGGCAGGGTCGCCTCGGTGGCGGCCAGCTCGCTGCGCGCGGCCAGCGTGGCGGCCAGCGAGGTCGCGCCGATCTGCTGCTGGCGCTCGGCGATGCGTACGCTGTCGCGCTGGCTGTCGGCGATCGCCTCGGTGGCGCGCACCTGCTCGCGCAGCGAGGTCTCCTGCAGCGAGGCGGTGACCACGTTGGCGGCGAGAGTCAGCCAGGTGGCGTCGGCCTGCGCCTGTTGCACGTCGGCCAGCGCCGCCTGCGCCTCGATGCCGCGGCGGGTGCCGCCGAACAGGTCGATGCCGTAGCTGACGCTGACGCCGGCGTTGTACACGGTCAGCGGCGCGAAGGCGAACGTGTCGCCGAACGCGGCGCCGGATTGCTGCTGGCGGGTGACGCCGGCATTCGCATCCACCGCCGGAAAGCGCACCGCGCCGGCGGTGCGGGCGTTCTCCTGCGCCTGGCGCAAGGCGGCCTGGGCCGCGGCCAGCGACGGGCTGTGGCGCAGGGCGGTGTCCACCCGGCGGTCGAGTTCGGCATTGCCGAACATGGTCCACCAGTGCTCGGGCACTGCCGCGTCGACGACGAAACGTTGTGCCGCGCCGGCCACGCTGGCGGTGCCGGCGGGCAGCGGCTGCGCGGTATAGCGGTCCACCGGCGGCGCCTCCGGACGGTGGTAGTCCGGGCCGACCGCGCAGCCGGCGAGGATCAGTCCCAGCAGCGCTGGCAACGCGCGCAGGCGCAGGATCGGCGAGAAGCGGAGCAGGTCGCGGGGCACGAGGGGAGCCTGGGCAGGGGGAGCCGGCCCGGGACATTAGCAGACGACGGAGTTCAGATATATAGGTGAGAGGTCACCCGCGGCGATGCCGTCGTTACAGCATGCCGACGCGGCCGTCCTGCGAGGAGAAGCGCATGGGCAGCTCGCCGCTGAGGCCGTCCGGATGTCCCGGCGGCACCGCGAAGCGCCAGCCCTGCACGCTGCGCAAGGCGTGCGCGTCGAGGATCGGGTCGCCGCTGGAGGCGAGCACGCGCGCGTGCTGCACGCGGCCTTCGCCATCCACCCGCAGTTGCACGGTCAATTGGCCGTCCAGATGGCCGCGCACATCGTCCCAGCGTTCGGCCGCGGCTGGCGTGGCCAGCGGCTGCAGGCGTGTCGGCGGGGGCGCCGCCGCAGCTTGCGCGATGTCCACGCCATTCTCCACCGGCAGGGCGCGCTGGCGCACGGCCGGCACGACCGCATGGCGACGGTGCCGCAGCGGGCGGGCCGACGCCGGGCTATCGTGCGACGCGGCGATGCCGCGTGGCGCATCGGGCCAGCTGGCGGTCAGCGTGCTGAGCCAGCCGGTGCCGGCAATGCCGATGGCCAGAGCCAGGACGCTGAGGCCGGTGGTGGTACGCAGTCGCAACATGACCGTGCTACGGCCGCTCGAGAATCGCGGTGACGCCCATGCCGCCGGCGGTGCAGATCGAGATCAGCCCGCGGCCGGAGCCTCTCTGTTCCAGCAGCTTGGCCAGCGTCGCCACGATGCGCGCGCCGGTGGCGGCGAACGGGTGGCCCACGGCGAGGCTGGAGCCGTGCACGTTGAGTTTGGCCGGGTCGATCGCGCCCAGCGGCGCGTCCAGGCCGAGCCGTTGCTTGCAGTAATCGGCCGATTCCCACGCGCGCAGCGTGCACAGCACCTGTGCGGCGAAGGCCTCGTGGATTTCGTAGAAGTCGAAGTCCTGCAAGGTCAGCCCGTGGCGCGCCAGCATGCGCGGCACCGCGATGGTCGGCGCCATCAGCAGGCCTTCGCCGTGCACGTAATCCACCGCGGCGACCTCGGCGTCGCGCAGCCAGGCCTGGATTTTCAGCCCGCGCTGCGCGGCCCACGCCTCGCTGCCCAGCAGCACCGCGGCGGCGCCGTCGGACAGGCCGGTGGAATTGCCCGCGGTGAGCGTGCCGTGGCCGGAGCGCTTGTCGAACGCCGGCTTCAGCGTGGCGAGTTTCTCCAGCGTGGTGTCCGGGCGCAGGAAGCCGTCGCGCTTGAGCCCGCGGAACGGCACCAGCAAGTCGTCGAAGAAACCTGCATCGTAGGCGGCGGCGAGCTTGTGGTGGCTGTCCAGCGCCAGCCGGTCCTGCGCCTCGCGGCTGATCTGCCACTGCCTGGCCATCTGCTCGCAGTGATCGCCCATCGACTTGCCGGTGCGCGGCTCGGCCACGCCGGGAAACGAGGGCTTGAGCTCGCGCAGCGAGAATCCGCGCGTGGCGGCCTTGAACTTCTCCAGCGGGGTCTTGGCCCGGTTCATCGCCAGCAGGCGGCGGCGCAGGCGGCGGCCATAGACGATCGGCACGTCGCTGGTGGTGTCCGAGCCGGCGGCGATGCCGGCCTCGATCTGCCCGCAGGCGATCTTGTTGGCGATGATGATGGTGTTGTCCAGCGAGGTGCCGCAGGCGCGCGCGGTGGTGATGCCCGGCGTGGTCGGCGCCAGCCCGGAGCTGAGCACCGCCTCGCGCGCCAGGTTCCAGTCGGCGCTGTGCCTGATCACCGCGCCGGCGGCCACCTCGCCCAGCTCCACGCCGTGCAGGCCGAAGCGCTCGACCAGGGCGCCGAGCACCTTCACCGACATGCCGAAGTTGCCCACGTCGGCATAAGCGGTGTTGTTGCGACAGAACGGAATGCGTACGCCGCCGATCACGCCGACGCGCCTGTGCGTGTTTTCCATGCCCTGAACGATCCATCACACGAATGGCTTCAAGGCTAACCCGCCATGCCGCCGGGCGAAAGCCCGGATGGCCTCCGGCGTGGCGGTTTGTTCAGCACCGTGCGGCAGGTCGCTCGCGGCGCGGCGGTAGAATGCATGTTTTCCCGCTGCAAGATGGATCCATCGTGGAAGCGCAAACATTGCACGCCCTGCCGGTGTTGCTGGCCCTCGAACCGATGACCGGACAACCGGCGGCGGCGACCACGCTGACCCGCGATGCGGCCGCCGAACTGGCCCAGCACGTGGCGACCGACCTGCTCGGCCTGGTGCCGCAGGTCGCCGGGGCACGATTGGCGCTGGCCGGCGCGCTGTTCGACCAGGTGGAACTGCTGCGCCCCGGCTTCCCGGTGTGGGCCACGCTGGACGACCTGGCGCGCCGGCTGCCGCGCGGCACGCTGGAGCACGTGGTCG
>ERZ778019.2665-NODE-2665-length-15948-cov-12.543887_pt1 | contig 15948 bp, 13 predicted proteins | sample MGYA00375749_ERZ778019 | MGnify/ENA primary metagenome ERZ778019 (study PRJEB29350, sample SAMN05389821) | bioreactor metagenome | isolation source: Ammonium sulfate bioreactor | place: South Africa: University of Cape Town | collected 2014-03-17 ... | reverse complement strand
CCGATCTCTATTCTCAACAATTGGATCGAGTTGTAGCAAAACTTCAATCGAATTAATTTTTTGCATGGCAATGCTCGACTTCATATCGCAAAGTCGACGCGTAAAAAGCTATTGAACCTCGGATGGATTACAATTCCAGTGGAATCCTTTCTCTATCGGAACGTTGGCAACTCAATAGATCTCATTTCGTATATTCGTCCATATTATCGTGTCACATGGTTGAAGAAAAGAAAAAAAAGACTTTCTCTTATGTTTGTCTACGTTGTAGTCAAGATGAAAAGCAAATCATCTTGTAAAATAATCTTTTGTATACACATATACAATCACTTAGAAAAAAAGAGGAGAGCGACCCCATTATTTTTACCAATGTACCGAACGCCAAGCCGACCGAATGTAGTTTTGTTTTACTCACCTTATCGCTTGTAAAGAGAGAGAGAACAAAAAATTGCATCGTCAGAATTAGTTGAGTTCATATTTTTTATTTCACCACAATAATATCGACATATTTAAACGTTGAATAATTATTTAAACGATCAAAAAAACGGATCGAACCATACAATAATGTTACAAACGAAAACGGACGATCTAAAAACAAATCAAGATATTCCGGTGAAAGGAAAATCCGATAGTTTAAAAAGCATCTTAGTCGATATTCGTACAATTCTCTATGCAATTACTTTCGGTATTCTTTTTGGATTTTTTATAAACAAAGGCATGGTTTTCATTGCACCAACTATTCGAAAACAAATGATATTCGAACGTTTTGCCATGTTGAAAATGTTTCTCGCTGCTGTTGGAACATCGATGTTAAGTGTTGCCATGTTAGAAATAATCGCAAACAAATTATACAACAAAATTCTCAATGGTTACATCGAACACAACAATCGACGAAATAGTAAATCTCGTTTGTTTTTTGTTTGGAAATAAAATTTATTGCGAATATAATAGTTCTTCATTATGCGTTCGGCGGAAGTATGATTGGATTGGGAATGATTACCTGCGGTAGTTGTCCTGGAACAGTTTTTGTTCAAGTGTAAGGATAAATCGACAGAACTTATCTTGCACTTCAGTAAATGTGAATTATTTTCTAGTGGGTCAGGTATTGTTTATTCGCTTTTTACGTGCTTAGGTGGTTTGATTGGTACGTATTTTTACTACATCGTTATTCACGAACATGTGTCTAAAGAAAAACAACCGGAAAAATCGTGGCTCCTTCGTCGTTTGTCCGATCTTATTCATATGCCCAGCGTGATTGTTCATGCGATTTTTGGTGTTGTTCTGTTAGGTGTAGCAATCGGTTTAGAATTTGCTGTTCCATGGAAAACCGATTTACCTACTGATTTACTCGAAAGAGGAACAGTCGATCCTGATGAAGCTACTGGCAATTTTCTCGGTTTAGTCGCTTGGCCACCGTCAGCTACTGGTGCTGGCGTTGGTTTATTACAATTTTGTTTTCTTTTCTTTCTTGAAAAATCGTTGGGCGCATCATCGGCATTTACCGTTGTTGCAGCTCAAATCTGTCGAATAGAACCAATTGGTAAAGCTTTACCATCGTTAAATTCATTTGCCTATGGATTAAAAAACTATGTTGCTGTTCTATTCGCTTTGGGAGCTATCGGTGGCAGTGCAATATCGTCGGGCCTATCGCATACGATTCCATTAGGAGAAGAATATGGAACGAATGTTTTGAGCAGTATTCTCGGAGGTTTCTTATTACTTGTTGGTGCTCGATGTGCAGGTGGCTGCACAAGTGGCCAAGGCATTTCTGGTAAAAAAAAGTCAATTTTTATCTTCTGGAAGATAGATCTATTTTTTGTTTGTTTGAAGGAACTACGCATTTATTACTCGGCTCGTTTATTACAACGGCTTCGATCTTCGGTAGTGGCATCATATTCGGTTTTAGTTATAAACTGATGAAAAGTGAATGGTGACTTTTTTTTATTTTGAAATAAATCAGAACTTTTTTCTATACAAAATGAGAACGACCTCGGCAAACGTAAAAAGTACCGAGCGTAAAAATAGAGTATATGTATGACTCAGTGCGTTTTAAATGTTACCTTTACATAATTAAATAGCAAACGCGCCATTCTCCTCGTTCTTTCTTTTATAAATACTGACAGAAGAAGAAAAAAACGCGTATTTAGACGTATAGTAACTAACCATCGATTTTTTTTCGTTTTGTACTGCTGTCATGATAAACGACGATAGTCATCATCAAACAAGACTTGACGAAGCGGTTGAATTAGTTCACAAGATATCGCCAACAACCAATGAATCGAAAAGAAATTCGAGTAATGTGAAAAAGATTCTAGCTGATATTCGAACAGTGATCTTAGCGACTGGCTCAGGTGTTCTGTTCGGATTTTTTATAAACAAAGGCATGGTATTCATTGCGCCGACCATTCGACAACAAATGTTATTCAATCGATTTGCAATGTTGAAAATGTTCATGGCTGCTGTTGGAACATCGATGTTGAGTGTTTCATTATTAGAAATTTGTGCGAAAGCTTTGTATGCGAAAATTCTCAATGGATATATTGATTTTAGTAGTCGACGAAATAGTAAATCTCTTTGTTTTTGTTTTCAAATAAAATTTATTGTGAATATAATAGTTCTTCATTATGTATTCGGTGGAAGTATGATCGGATTGGGAATGATTACATGCGGCAGTTGTCCTGGAACAGTGTTCGTTCAAGTGTAAGAGAATCGATAATCGAGCCTAGTTTTTATTGTTCTTGTAATTGAAATAGAGGATCGGGAATTACGAATTCACTGTTTACTTGTCTCGGTGGTTTACTTGGCACGTATTTTTATTACATTGTTGTCCATCATCGTATTACAGGCGAAAAACAACCAGCTACATCACTTCTTCTTCGACGTGTATCGGATTTACTGCATTTGAATAGCTTAACTACTCATACAATCTTCGGTTTGGCTTTCTTAGGTGCTTCAATCGGTTTAGAATTTATCGTTCCATGGAAATCAGATTTACCTGTTGATTTATTTCGACGAGGTACGTTCGATCCAAATCGAGCTACGGGACATGTCCTTGGCATGGTCGCTTGGCCACCATCGATCTGCGGTGCCGGCGTTGGTTTATTACAATTTATCTTTATGTTCTTCCTTGAAAAATCGTTGGGTGCATCATCAGCATTTACTGTTGCTGCAGCTCAAATCTGCCGAATAAAACCCATCGGTAAAGCTTTACCATCGTTAAATTCATTTGCGTATGGATTGAAGAATTTTACTGCACTTCTCTTTGCTGTCGGTGCTATTGGTGGTAGTGCATTATCATCCGGCCTGTCGAATACGGCACCTTTAGGAAATTACTATGGAACGAATATTGTAAGTAGTATTCTCGGAGGTTTCTTATTACTTGTTGGTGCTCGATGTGCAGGCGGTTGTACGAGTGGTCAAGGCATTTCTGGTAAAAAAAAATCAATTCTTCTTTTCTAGAAGATAAGTCTTTTGTTTGTTTGCAGGAACTACGCATCTATTAGTTGGACCATTTATTACAACTGCTTTTATGTTCGGTGGTGGCATTCTCTTTGGATTGGGTACGAAATTAAGTATGAACGAATGGCTCTTGTGACGAACTAATATTTTTTTCTATCGACATTTATTTTAATAAATATTCTATCAGTTAATCTTTTCTTCAAATAACTCGAATTTCGACTTGACGCATGTTTTTTTTCTCTGTATGCACATAATTTTTTGACATAAGACAAAAAGTCAACAGCAATGGAATACAGTTTCTACGTGGGACTATACTTTGGATGTTCCATCGCATTATTGATCATTGGAATTTGTGTTATTGCTTTTCTGCCAAAACATTTCCGAGTTGAAATAATTGAAAAATTATTTCATATCAAATGTATTGACAAGACAAAGTTAATTCTGAGTTATTTCGATCTTGAAATTAGTTTTCTCACATCTCGACGTTTTCGTTTATCTCTTAACAGTCAAATAATTTTAATCATTTGGATTATTTTACTTCTCCTTGTCGATGGTTGTATCGTAACTGTACACTTTCATTCCGGCAACGACACATGTCCAACGCAAGTACACGATTGTTTCATTGGTAAGAAATTCTCGATACACGAACGAATCGATTGTCAATCTGATGAAATCATTTCAAATATAACCACTGATTCGATTCTTTGTTTCGTTTGGATCTATTCGGAACAAGATACCGTCGATATAATCAATCAACTCGGTATTTGTTCAAGTGTATTTACACTTATTTGTCTTGCTTTTAAACTATTCTGTAAAATATCACAAAAACTACTTGGTTTAATCTTTATCATCGGTTTAGTGATCGGTTTCGGTGCATTGACTGTTGCTTCATTTATTTTCTATCTCCCAATAGCAATGACAACGAAAATATTATTATCTGCATTGACGTGTTTGCTGATAAATGTAATTCAATTATTTCAGTTTACTCATTCATTGAAAAAGATGAAAACAATGATTCTTGTATTTTGTTTGTTTTAAAAATAATTTTTATGCGTTTGATTCAAAAACAAAATGATCATTGTTGCAAGAAAAAGAATTCCAATGAGAAGAAAAAAACTTGTCAATGGTCGTTGGTAGATTCGTTGATGTTGATCCGTTCGTTGTTGTCGTTCATGACGATCATCGCGAATGATTTTAATTTTAATTTGCCGAATTAATTGTTGATTTTCGTCGATTATTTGCCGATATTTCTCATCGAATTGATTTTGTCGTGTTCGATAATGATTATTTCGTCTTTCGAATTGTAGAAGTTGTTTTTTTCGTTTATGAAAATGTTCATCTGTTCGTTCGTTAAGTCGTTTTAATTGTTGATTTAACTGTTGAATTGAATCAGCGAATGTTTCTTCGAATGAATATTTTCGAAATTGATTTAAACCTTCCATTGAAATAAGAAACTATTCGAATCATTTTTCTTTCTTTCTTTCTATTTGATCGATGAGAATATATTACAGATGTATTCAGATATAGAAAATAGAATACATTTCGACCTTGAATACGCATCTTTCATCTTACGATGAGACGATTAGTATCTATCCAAGTAAAACAATTGAATTAGATTCATTTGGATATATCAAGATTGACGACATGACGTCGTTTATAATATGAATATAGATGACAAAACCTACGCGTCATATTAACAAGTCATTGTTGATAGATATGTTTTTATTGGTATAATAGAGATACGTATATATTTTCGTGGTTTTCTTTTGGAAGATTAACTATGTCGTTTAATGGTATGGAAACTCCTCAATGTCCACGTTGTGGTCATGCAGCATTTCACGCTGAATCCGTGCCGATTGCTGGTAAAATGTGGCATAAGATTTGCTTTCGTTGTGGTAAAAATCAAGAGTTTCTTCTCGTCATCCGATAAAAGTGTTTATATTTTCTTCAAGGTCTCTGCAAGAAAATGTTAGAAATGACAAATGTAGCCGAACACGACGGTGATATCTATTGTAAACAATGTTACACACGCAAATACGGCATTCGTGGTGTTGGTTTCGGTCTTGGTGCTGGTGCACTCGGCATGGATACTGGCGAACGTTTCGGAAATATTCAATCGGAATTGTACGTTAATCTTTGATTATTCTCGAAATAAAAATCGTTCGTTATTTTTTAGACGTCGACCAAATTATCCACCGATGCCAAATCTCCCACCGCCTAATTGAATCCAAATAACCAATTACTAAACGAATGAACACTTTTTTCTCTCTCTCTCTCTTTCTGCTTGATTCTTTTTCTTTTCTCTTTGAAAAATAAATAGTTAATAGTTCTGTCTCAACTGACATCTATATGTACATTTCGAATCGCGATAGATTGATTCAATCGTATCGTTTGTCTTCAATCGATTGCTTGGCAAAAATATTCTCATATCCCAGAATTTCTTCGTTGGCATGTAAATGAATTGATTCAATTGAAAATCTCCGTCGATGTCGATTGACATTTCTCGATGTCATAACACCGATTTCGAAACATTCGAATCGAACAAGTCGAAATGAAATACTCGAAATTAAAATTCGAGATGGTTCATCGAGTTCAGTCGTGATCTTACGTTTAAATTCTATGCCAAAATTAAAAGAATTCCTTTGTCATAAACTTGATGTTTGTGTTCGAAATTGTGAATGGATTTTATCGGATTCATTTTTTATTTTATCTGAAATTGAACATGTGAAAATGATTTACTCATCGAATTATTCGTTACCGTTGATATTTCAATGTTTACATGTTAATTTTCCGAAATTAAAATCGTTCGAACTCGATTTAACATTTGAATTTATTAAACTTCTGGTGGCCAATATGCAAATCGATTGACAAACTTAAAATTATTATTCAATGTGAAGATCATTTTTCGGTACATCATGGTGAAGGAACACAAGCGTATTTAGATGTATTTCAAACGGATTTATTACGGATTAATCAACAACGAATACAGACTCAATATAAAGAAAGATTTTATCTAGGAAAACGATTTATTCGAATTGATTTTTGTAAATAAAAAACAAACAAACTCTAAATTATGTTTCATATAGTTCAGCAGTGAAATAAGACGAACCAGATGATTGTCCACCAGTAACTAATACTTTTCCATTTGAAAGAAGAGTTGCTGTATGTGCAACACGTGTATATTGCATATCATTCGTTGTTACCCATAACCCTGTTGTTGGATCGTAGAATTCTGCCGAATCTGCATTCGCAGGAAAAGCATAACCGCCGGTAACTAATACTTTACCGTTATTGAGAACGGTTGCTGTATGTTTATATCTCGGATAATTCAAAGTTCCAGTTGTTGTCCATGTATTCGTTGTTGGATCGTAGATTTCTGTTGTAGTTACAAAAATTGAATCGTATCCACCGGCGACTAAAACTCGTCCGTCAGACAAAAGAGACGCTGTATGATCACTTCGACTTGCGTTTTGTCCGCTTACGATCGACCAACTGTTTGCCAATGGATCAAATAGTTCGCTGGCATTTAAATAGTTGACACCATCGTATCCACTAACAACAAGCACTTTTCCATCGGATAATAAAGTTGCAGTAGCAGAATATCGGGGGAAAATCATACTGGCAACGCTTGTCCAAGTATCTGTCGATGGATCGTACAATTCAACATCTGATATAGCAACGGAATCGATTCCGCCGATAACTAAAACCGTACCATTGAGTAGAACAACTGCTGAATGTTGATAACGAACTCTGTTCATAGAACTAACTGCAATCCAAGTGTCTGATGATGAGTTGTAGAATTCTACTTGAGCTAAACCGGTACCGCCACTATTATATCCTCCGGCGACAAGAACATAACCATTTTGTAAAATCGATGCAGTATGATAAGCTCGAGTCGTTGACATAGTGCTGGTAAGTGTAAAAGTTTCATTGGATGGATGAAATATTTCAGCAGTATCTTGATAAGTCGTAGGCGGAACTATTCCTCCGACAACGAGAACTTTTCCATCTGGCAGTAGAGAAGCTGTATGATATGATCTTGATTGTTGCATTGTATTCATTAGACGCCACTGACCAGATTGACAGAAATTTATCCATTCAATTGGGATGCATACTGCTTGCGATGAACAGCAGGAATTTACTATGCATACTGAACTAGTGGTTGAACAATTAAATCCAGTATGATTGCATGATTCGAGAATTGAACATGTAATAGCCGGTGCACATATACTTGTATTATTTGTTGTTCGATAATCAAAACATGGTGTTTGTCCACGACGACAGTTATTGTCGTAACTTGAATTCATACTGCATTCGGAAACGAAACAATTCGTCGATGATTCCCATGCTGAATGTGATGCTGTTGAGAGACTGAATTCAACATTAAGATCATCTTGATTACATGCATAATTAGGTACTGGAGTCGATTGACCTGAAAATCAAGTTTGATAATGATTAAAATGAAAAGAAAAATGTTGTCTATATACTTTGTGTATATATGATGAGTATACTGCAGCAAAAAATGATTAACCATCGTTGCATTTTTGATTTCTTCAATCGAAAGAGATTTTATGCAGTTGCTATTGCTTTTTATATGGCAACATTTTTCGTTCTCTTAGAAAAACATTCAAAATCATGCAAAAGAAAACAAAAAAGTGAAAGAACGATAGGAAGTAGACGTCATCGAGCAACAAATGCATTTGTCATGTTTCAATAAAAATCGTTCGAATAAAAAAAATATTTTTTATGTAATTGAGCGATTCATCATTTGTTTTATTAAAAATCATAAATCATATAATGTCAACTGGCAAAGATGAATGAATGTTTGATTTTATTATTCAGTATACGGCAAAATGATTTCTATGAAAGTCTTATGCATTTTCTTGATTTTCATCGATTTTAACCAAAGTATACATATTCAATTCAATCTTCATTCGACAGAATGGACTGATGAACAAATGAGAAATAATTTGACAGTTATACAACATGATTGTCTTCGTGTTGATATATGGGAACAAGATCAAATCTACGAAATCAATTCGTATTGTTTAGCTGAATGGCCAATTGTCTTGAACAATAATCATGAACAGAATTTTACTTTCGAACAACTCGCACAATTGAATGTGACAAGTCAACAGTTGTATCGTTGGTCTGCATCAATGGATCTTATTGAAAATTATCAATATTATTTAGATAAACTTGCACTTGGACAATCATCAACATTATCAACGTTAGTTTATTATAATTGTTCACAATCCTATTTTGGTCCACATTGTGAATATTCATTTGCGTTATATAATCCAGAATATTCTTCATTAAATGAAATTATCTATCAATACTATCGAATCGATCAACGAATAGTAGACAATCAGACATGTTATATTCATTTCAATTGTAATCTAGGTTCGATAAATTTATGTATTGGTTGGATCAATATATGTGATGGAATCGTTCAATGTATCGATGGTACCGATGAAGAAAATTGTTGGCAATTGGAATTAAACGAATGTAATGACGATGAATTTCGATGTGATAATGGTCAATGTATACCATCAGTGTTTGTAGATGATAATATATATGCTCCTGATTGCGCTGATGGTTCAGACGAGCTCAACCATATCATGTATGAACCAGAATGGAAACCTCATGGATCTTTATTTAAATATGAAGAAATTGCATGCATAAGGTAATAAATGCGATGTTCGTTACTACATTTGGTTCTAGCACACAATGTTTGAATTCTTATTTTATGCATCTGTTTAAAAGACAAAATATCTTAGTTTCATCTGAAACAATCGATAACAATTGTTCGTTAGCAATGAAATGTTATTTAGAATTTGCACAAGAACCATCACGGTCATTTTGTAATCAATTCTGTCCAAATAATACTTGTCGACAATTAATAATGAACTATTGTCCATCAATGTTCTTAACACCTCAAGCACCTGTTCTATTCGGTCATATCTATTTTGCATATACGAGAACATACGCTTTTGAAAATTATCGTAAGAACTTTATTCCAGAATTTATCTGTTATAATGAACAATTATGCAGTGGATTTCTCTCGAATGTAACTCCAATTCAATTTCATAATTTGACATGTCGTCGTCCTCATGAATTTCCACTAACGTTACCCAAGGAAAATATACCAATTATCACTGGCATTCATGCTTATATTTCAAGAGTATTCACGACGTTGTATCAATGTAATACGATTCATCGTAATCAATCACAAATTTGCAATAAACCGTTGACGTATCAATGTCAAAATTCATCGAAATGTATTTCACAAATTCGTTTATTAAATGATTTGAATGATTGTGATTATTATGATGATGAATTGAAAATTGATGACGAATACAATTGTCCAATACACAGTTCGCAAATGTATGTTAATTGTACGGCTATGATGAGTAATAAGACGTGTCTTTCTCGAAAGGCGGCTAAGAAGGATTGCACTTGTGATAATGTATTAGATGCTCCAGCCTTGTGTAAGGAAGAATTTGGATATTTTGAACCGGAAATAAAAAATATTAAATTCACAATGATGTGCGATCGTTTTGTTCATTACAAGCCTAGTTTTATTGATAATCAAATTCAAACAGACGAAACCGAATGTGAATATTGGCCGTGCGATAATGTTTATACACATTGTGATGGTATTTGGCATTGTCAAAATGGTGCCGATGAATTAAACTGTTTCCCGTCAGCTTTAATCAGTTGTAGAATCGATAGTTTTGTATGCGTATCTAAAAAAACTACGTATTTCATATGTTTACCTCAGAAGAAGATTAACGATGGAGTTATTGATTGTATTGGTGCAAGTGATGAACCACAATTATGTACAACTTTTACTGAACCTCGGCCTTCTTTGGACAGTAGATATGTTTTCTATTGCAATCTTAGCAGTCGATCTGAGGGACTTTGTCGACAAAGGGAAATGATTTGTGATCAAGTATCTGATTGTTTTTCAAATGAAGATGAACAATTTTGCCATTATTTCAAAGGAAATAGTAATAAAAATATGGGTCATTTATGTACATCGAAACATAATATACAATCTTCTTATTCGTTAGAATATCTATGTCAAAATTTATTTCAAGAACAAATTTCATCTGAATTAATTTACTTTTCACTTAATAGAAAAAACAGATTCAATCGATCAATAACAAAAATAGAAACGAATACATACCAGCTCCATAGTAAGTCAGGTCCTTGCTATCGCAGTCCATACGTTCAACTTTGGTTGAATAAACAACTAAATTACACTCGAATAGTTTGTTTATGTCCACCAAATGTCTACGGTAATAAATGTCAATATCAAAATGAACGTGTTAGTTTGACTCTCTATTTTCGAACATATTCGGATTCATGGCACACATCTTTTATTATTTTCGTTTTTCTTATTGATGATAGTTATGAAAGAATAATTCATTCTTATGAGAAAATTATTTATTTACCAGTACTAAGCTGTAAAACAAAATATAATATCGATTTATTATATTCGACTCGGCCAAGAAATACTTCGAAAATCTATTCAATACACATCGATATCTACGAACAGAAAACATCAGTCTATCGTGGTAGTCTTCTTCTTTCATTACCATTTCCATTTCTACCTGTTCATCGTATTGCTCGACAATTGAATATTCCTCATACAAGTCATCTCTCTGATAATTGTTCGATTGGCAATAATCCTTGTGGTCAACATGGTCAATGTCGACAATATTTTAATATAAATTCAACAACATTTTGTCAATGTGATTCAGGATGGTCGGGTCAATTTTGTACAATTCGATATGAATGCCAATGTTCATCGAATCGATCATGTATCGGTCAATTAGCAATAAATCAATCGATTTGTCTTTGTCCTCAAGATCGATGGGGTCGACGATGTTTATTACGTGATTATATATGTCAATCGAATCAAACATGTCGAAATGGTGGCGAATGTATTCCGATCGAACGATTCGTGCCGAAAAAGAAAAATTTCCTTTGTATTTGTCCAAAAGGTTTCTTCGGTGATCAATGTCAATATGAAGAAAATCAATTGAGTTTAACATTTGACAGGCAAATTGTTGATCTACCCGAATGGATGCTAGTTCATTTTATCGAAGTACAAGAAAATGCTCACCCACAAAATGGTTCAACAATGAAACGTTTATCAAATGATGGAAGTAATGTAACGATCTACTGGCAACGTCGATATGATATTGCATTCATTGAATTTATTCCTCGAATTTATTATTTAATAACTGTTAATAATCAATCGAAACGAATTGAAAAAACAATTCAATTATCCGATCGATGTTTACATGTAAATGAAATTCTAAATGAAAGTTTCTCTCGATTACATCTGATTCGTCGAGTTAAATATTATCATTGGATATGTCAACAGAATTCCTTTCGATTTCTATTGTGTTTTTATGATGAAATTCATGTTTGTTTATGTCAGAATTTCTCTCGACAACGACAAGCTAATTGTTTTCTATTTGATCATGGGATTAAACGAAATTGTCTTGGTCAAAGTAATTGTCAAAATAATGCATCATGCTTACAAGATAATGATATTTGTCCTCAAACATCCGTATGCATATGTGAACCATGTTCCTATGGTCACCTTTGTCAATTTAAATCCGATAGATTTGCTTTATCATTAGATAACATTCTTGGAAATCATATTCAACCATTTGTTGATCTTCATTCTCAACCGATGATTGTTCAAATTAGTTTGATATTAACAATTATTATAACAGTTATTGGTTTTATCAATAGTATTTGTTCATTAATCACATTTATGAATAAAGAACCGAGAAAAAATGGTTGTGGTTATTGTCTACTGACTTCATCTGTAGTCACATTGCTTTTGACAATTATTTTCTGTATGAAATTTACAATTCTTCTACATGCACAAATGACATATATAACAAATCAAGCATTTTTATTATTTCAATGTTATTCATTGGATTTTTTGTTGAAAAGCAGTCTTTATATAGATCAATGGCTGAATGCATGTGTTGCTATTGAACGCGCATGGATAGCCTATCAAGGAGTTCATTTTCAAAAACAAAAAAGTCAAAAAATAGCCAAAATTACAATTCCTATTCTAATTTGTTTTCTACTTGGTTCAAATTTTCATGAAATTACTTATCGTAGTTTACTTTCTGATACAACAAATGATCAACAACGTATCTGGTGTATCTTTTCTTATCCATCGACAATTGAAAAATATCATTTTGCTATGAATATTATCCATTTTTCTATTCCATTTCTACTGAATTTTCTCTCGGCTATTGTAATTATTATTAAAACAATGCATCTACGAGCAACAATCAAAGCTCAACAAAAATATCGAGAAATACTTATGGAGCAATTAAGTCAACATAAACATCTGCTTATAGCTCCATTGATCATAATCATTTTAAGTACACCCCGTTTAGTTATTATATTTGTTTCAAGTTGCATGAAATCATCTCAAGATGCATGGATTTATCTAATTGGATATTTCATTTCATTTATTCCACCGATATTAACATTTTTTATTTTTGTCCTCCCATCAGAAGCATACAAAAACGAATTTTTCAATACTATACAACGATACAAACAATTCGTACGAGTACATTTCTTAACATCAAGATTGAGAACATAAAACTCTACGAATAAACTCACCCTCTTTATAAGCGTTATACCCAACTTCACTTTTTCTGAATTCATAGTGAAAATGATTCGCATTGTTTACTTTCAAAATAGATATTTATAAAATCAATTTCATAATTTTTCTACAGTAATCAAACATTTTGGTGATGCAGCCAAATCACCAGTGATAGAACTGATTATTGATAATTGAATCATCCATACTACATCCCGAAGTCCATTTCGATGGTTTCGTAATGTTAACAAAACCCAGTTTCGCTGCAGGACTATCTGATCGTATAGTAAAAAAATCACATTGATTCACATCGCCTAGAAATAGTGGATCAGCAATAACACTACCATTATCTTGACCAGTTTTTTGCCATTGATCAAAAGATAATTGTTGTGATCCAAATCGTAATGACGTGTTAAATACACTATAATAAAGATTATGACCGAATACTACCGTTGTTCCAACAGGAGCCATGTAAGCTGAATGATTCGTTCCTTGAAATGTATCGTAGACTATATTTCGAATGAATGTCCATGATGTATGATTTTCTGCACGATCAATTCGACAATCACCATCTGGCGATATTCTATGAGTCGCTGGTTGAGGTATTAATGATGATCGTGCAAAGATGTTATTCATAATCGTATTATTGGCACCATAATGTTGAAATATACTACCCCAACCAGTATTGTAAACAATATTATTCGAAACAATAATATCGGAAGTACCTTCGTCAAGATAGATGCCCCACATGAATACTGCATAGCTGAACACATTTTTAATGACATTTCCATCGATGATTGTTCCAGGTTGTATTCCAACTAAATGAATACCTCCGAGATCGTTGAGAACATGTTGACCAATATTATGAATATAATTTCTTCGAATATGTATATTATTTGTAAACGATTGATTGTAACCTAGTGCTGCTCCAACATTGATTCCAATGTTTCGATGATGATGAACAACATTATTTTCAATTGTAATATTAAAAGCTCGATTAACTAGAACACCAACACCACTTGGAAATACATTACCACCAAAGCTTATTTCATTTGATGAAATATTAATCGAAGAAGTGATTAGTGATACAGGTGTCGACCATTCACCAATCCAAATTCCTCCGGCTCCGGTATCTGTTACTAATGAATCGATGACAATTATGTTTGACGTACCTTCTCCAATTCGTAATCCATATGAACCTGTATGACTTATTTCGATATTTGACAAACGAATAGACGAAGAATTCGCGATAAACAGAGCAACAGATTTCAAAAATCGAGCTGATGATCCTTCACCTATTGCATGCGTGGCTATATTCCAAGCACCATGTTGTATCGATATGTTATCCATAGTGATATTTTCAACTGGTTGAGTAGCATTATTACCAATAATAGAAAGAACATTTTCATGTATAGGTGTAATCATATCGACAGATGTCGGATCATAAGAACCATCCGTCATTAGATAAATAGTTTTCGTTTCGTTGATAAAACAGAATGAATTCGGAATAAGTGCTTCACAAAGATTTTCAATTTGAAAACGATTTTGACTCTGTATGGGAAATTCTCCAATGAAATAATACGATGGATTTGTGAATAACACAGTATTATTTTCTGGAATTAATCGATCGATATAATGATGTGATTCAGTCCAACTATTATAAACCACAACCATAGCATCAGCTAATGATGAATAATTAAATTGTCCTGTCTTATATTGAAAACCATAACGTGCTTGTTTTGAATCATTCAATGGCGCTTGGTAATGTAAATAATCGGAATAATTTGTAGGAAAACGTGATCGTACAATTCGATGATTATTTGCAAATAATTGATTCACATTCGTCAACTGTGGCACATTTGCACTATATGTATTTCCACTGAGTTTCGTCCAATTCTTAACTGACACACCACCACTAATCACAGCAGTTGACAACTTTCGAACACCGTTTTTAACTGATAAGAATTTCTCAAAGAACATGGTATCTCTCGTATTCATTGTTGTTAGTCGCATGTGACTATGCATTTGAGTAATAGAAATTGTATTTTCGAAATAGTAAGTTGGAAACAAATTGATTGTTGTTGATACTGCATTCAGTCTTTCAACATGATCAAGTGCTTGATGAATCGTTGAATATGGATGTTCGAATGAACCATCGCCTTTATTATCATTGATCGATGGAACAACATATAATTGAGTAGAACAAGTTATAACAAAATGGATTGAAAATAATAATAATAATCGACAAGTCGTGATCATTGTTCTGTCATCAAGAATATGCTTTTAACTTCTAAACACAATGTTGATAAAAGTCATTTCTTATCTAGTATATAGAATAGATATCATTGTGACTATAGAGGGTTCTTTTCGCCAATAATAGATATTTTTTTACATGTATAGTAACGGACGTATTATTGTTCAAAATTAAAATGATTCATCAACTTTAGTCACATCGCTCAATGCCACTGGTGGAGTTTATCTAGTAGCAGCATTAGCATGGTCAACGCATATTCATATTATATTTTATTTAAATCATTCTTCTTATATTATATTTAAAAAATAAAATGTACGTTTGTGTTATGGAGTACCCAATGTCAAAACACTTTGACTTCATAGTCGTGAATCGTTTTCTTTTGATTTGAGAAGCAATTATTCTCTTTTCTTGAGAGTATATAAATCAGCACAGTGATTTCGTTTTCTTCTAATAGAAATAAGAAAAAAAAACGAATGATAAACATGGATGCCGATGGTAAGCTAAACGAAAGAAAATTTTTTTGTTTCAAAAAATTTCTCGATATTGAAACTTAGATGTAAAAGTTCTTTTCTCTTTATTCGATGTCGAT
>ERZ778019.2649-NODE-2649-length-16079-cov-11.289566_pt1 | contig 16079 bp, 14 predicted proteins | sample MGYA00375749_ERZ778019 | MGnify/ENA primary metagenome ERZ778019 (study PRJEB29350, sample SAMN05389821) | bioreactor metagenome | isolation source: Ammonium sulfate bioreactor | place: South Africa: University of Cape Town | collected 2014-03-17 ... | reverse complement strand
TTTGAATGTATTCACAGGATCTTCTCCAAATGCTTGAAATTCATTATTTCCTTCAGTCGAACATTGCAAGAGAACACTGACTTTTTTGTCACCATATACATAATTCACTGATGGTACACTGTTGACACCAGAGCCAGCATCCCACCAAGCACTTTCCTGTGTACCAAGTGCAGTTGTTTGTTGTTCATCATTTGAAACTAAAGAAATAATCGAAGACAACGATGTACGTATTGAATAAACTTACTTTGGCAAACAGATACACCAATGCAATCAGAGCCTTGTGAAAATGATCGGCAAGGATTGTAACTATATTCTGAGAGAGAGAGAGAGATGAACATCTAATGATATTGAATGAAAACTTACTAAAATTAGACACTGCTCGTGTATTTTCATCTGAATATTCAGCTCTTTCATCCGTTCGTCCGATAAAACTGAAATCAATGATTCCTTTTCCAGGATGTTCAAATCGACAGGCATCTGACACAGGTTTTGGAGTTGTTACCGCCGTTGTTGCCGCAGTCGTACCTAGAAGATAATCAAGTCCCAAACTAAAAGTGACACTGAATCTTTAATTACTTGTGCATGCATTCCAACAAGCACATTTGTGTGTCAAACGAAATGTATAAGTTAAAGCTGGATGTTCACCTTCAACTACGAAATTTTCTGATCCATTGGTTGAACATATTAATTCTACAATAACTTTTCTTGAGTCATAATTGTAATGAATTGATAGTTCATTATCCGTATGATTTTTTACATGCCAAGACACATCTTTGTGATAGGCAAGAACCCATGAGCCTGGTATATTTATTTGAACTAGATAAAAGAACAACAACAACAAGAAAAATCGAACTAAAAGTTCATTTCATGATAATATACTTACTTTGACAAACGGCTACATTTTGACAAACACCTGTTTCCGTAAATGGTTTACAGGGATTGTAACTATATTCTAAAATTCATAGACGATTGCAAATGAAATAGAATATTGTTGACATACTGTAGCCAGTTGTATGGCTTACATTGGCTTGGAATTGATCGGCAAATGCTGCAGTTCCATCAGAATGTCCTATTGTTGTTATATCAATAACACCTTTCTCAGCATGCTCGTATCGACATGGATTTTGAGCAATAGCAATTGAAAACGATAGAATAAAAACAGCTATTATATTCACCATTTATACGATAAGAATTTATTTTAAAATATTAAAAAAAAAACTTTCTGTCCTTACATTTATATACTTTAGGTTATCACTGAGTTCTCTTTTCTCTCGCTCATCTCTCTGAATAATTAAATGGAGTATTTCGACATTTCAACCTATATCAGATAAGTAACTTGTCTTTCAACACTTCGAATGTTTTCTTTCTATAGAGGTAGTGCCATTTGGCAGATCGTTATCTTTATTGAAACCATGCTTTTGGTAAGAAATATTTGTTTTTTATTTTGTTTCTTCGTGATTGATAATAACTATGGTTTGGAAACAGATGAAACACCAATAAGAAAAGAAAAATCTATACATGAGACTGATGTCATTCAGTTGAATATTGGTGGTGAAATTCTTGCTACAACTCGTCAAACATTGACTTCACATCCTAAAAGTTTATTTGCAATTCTATTCAATGGCCGATGGGAGCATCAATTGCATGTTGATGGAGACGGAAATATATTTTTTGATTTTAATCCAATTGTTTTTCGCCATTTACTTGACCAATTACAATCATCGAATAGGAAAAGTATTTCACCTCCATCTGATCCTTCACTTGTTCAACCTTTTGAAAAAATGTTGAAGAAATTAGGTCTATCAACATTTCATAAAACTATATCGACAGTGAATGTCAATGGACAGATTATAACTACTCAAAAGTCAACTTTAAACAATATTATGATTATATCATTTAATCAGTCGAAATTATCGAATAGTCAAAGTGATATTTTTATTGATAATCATCCAAAATTATTTCGACGGTTTATTCAATTCAGAAGAGAAAAACTGTTATTGAATATTACATGTCGAAATATATCATTTGCAGTTTTTAAACAACTATTTTTGTCGCCATTATTCAATAATACAATGATTTCTTGTGGTAAATATTTTGGACGTTATCAACTCAAATCAAATCTCAAATGGAAGCAAAATGCAAAAACAATCGCTGGTGGAAACGGCGAAGGAAATAGTTTAAATCAACTACATTGGCCTCATGGAATTTACGTTGATTATCACCAGCAAGTTATTTATATTGCTGATTGGGCAAATCATCGAATTATGAAATGGAAATTAGGTGAAAATAGTAGTGAAATCGTTGCGGGAGGATATGGACAAGGAAATCGAATCGATCAATTAAAAACACCAACTGATGTGATTGTTGATCATAGTACTAAATCATTGATTATCTGCGATAACGGAAACGCCAGAGTGCTTCGATATTCATTAGAAAATCGGCGAGATATACAAATCCTTATCCCGAATATTTATTGTTATAGATTAATGATGAACGAAAATGGAGATTTATTTGTTTCGAACTGGTTGTTTCATAGAGTAGAAAAATGGAAAAAAGGTGCAAACGAAGAAATTATTGTTGCAGGTGGAAATGGACGAGGAGACCGACTCAATCAACTTTATAATCCGTCCTATATTTTTATTGATCGAGAAGAAACAGTTTATGTTTCAGATTCACAGAATCATCGCGTTATGAAATGGTTGAAAGGTGCAAAAGAAGGTATTATTGTTGCTGGCGGACATGGTAGCGGAAATAGTTCGAAACAATTAAATTATCCTGAAGGATTAATTGTCAATGAAGTTGGCGATATTTTGACGGCTGATTCATGGAATGGTCGAATTGTATGTTGGCCATTAGGATCCAAGGAAGGTCGTGTAGTCGCTGGTGGAAATGGTGCCGGAGAAGAATCAAATCAATTTAAAGGTCCAACAAGTTTATCATTTGACAACAAAAATAATCTTTACGTGAGCGATTATAACAATAATCGAATCCAACGATTTAATGTTGACAAAAATTAAAACTATACGTGCAGACTCTTATGCTACAAATATTATCTCGATAAATATGCATGTGCGTGACGTTGAATAAAAGTTTGTCTTTTGAAAAAAATAAAAAGATTTGTCATACTAATATCTCAAGACACATACGATGATTATTGTCACCAAACTAGTAGCTTTCATATTTTTGATACAAGGTAGTTTTGTTACGACGCTCGGAGAACCAATTTTCTTGATTACATTTGGCTCGGGCATCGATCAGTTTTCGAAGAAAACACCTGCTGATTTCGGATTTACTACAACTGAAAAACAATTATACAATCCTTCGGTGAAAGATGGAACATTTAGTTTTGTTAACAGAGTTATGAATTTCGATAATAAGTGGCATACAGATGCATTAGATCATACACCCAATGATACTGATGGATATATGTTTGTGAGCAGTATTAAAGGTAAAAATAGTGAAATTTTTAACACAACAGTGAACGGTCTAAATATTGGATACAAATACGAGTTTTCGGCCTATCTTGCAAATATTATGAAACAGACAAGTTCATATGTAAAACCAAATGTTCGCTTCGTGATTCGTTCGGAAAATCAATTACTCGATCAATTTTCAACAGGTCCTATACCTGAATACAGTAGCATGACTTGGAAAAAATACGGTTTTACGTTTATTTCATCGAGTCGCTCTGTTACTCTTCTGCTAATTTCAGACGTGAAAGGTGATGGAAATGATTTAGCAATGGACGATATTGAGTTTCGTAGTTTGCCTTCTGGTTTTTGTTTTTCAGGTAAGCATGCATAATAGTTCAGTTCTTTAATGATACTCTACTCATTAGGAAGTAACAATCCCACTATGACCAGTTCGGTTTTCTTAATCACATTTGGTTCTGGTCCTGATTTGAACTCAACAAAAGTTCCCAATAATTTTGGTTTCAGTGTTAGTTCCAAACAATTTCCAGTTTTTATTCATACTATTCCAAAAGAATATTCTCAGTTGCACACACAAACACCAGATCATACACCGAATGATATAAACGGTTACATGTATTTCTTAGATATTCAAGGTGCAAATAGTGAGCTATTTCGTTATACAATAACCGATCTTTGTATTGGATATACGTATATATTTTCTGCATATTTCGCCAATATGGTGAAATATTCAAATGCTGTTCTGCCTCCAAATATTCGCTTCGAAGTTCGTAGTGCAACAGATGAAAATCAGTTGATTGCACAAATGAATACAAGTGATATTTCTCAAACCGAACAGATCACATGGATTCAACATGGTCTACAATTCGATGCAATCACTAGTTCGGTTGTCTTACTAATGATTTCAAATCATCAAGGAGTAGAAGGAAATGATCCCGCGATTGATGATATCGAATTGCGTATGTGTTCAAGTGGTCGTTCGAAATTCTGCTATCCCAATAAAATATCTACAGAACCGATAATAACCAATCCCGATTTCATAATGACATTTGGTTTCGGAAATGAAACTTATTCTCGAACTACACCGTTCGACTTAAACTTTCGAACAGCTTATCAACAAAGTTCGGTTGATGGAACAGGACCAGGAACATTCAAATTGGTAAACATACTATCCAACCATGTTACAGCGTGGTTCGTCGGAGAATTAGATCATACACCGAATGATACCGGTGGATATATGCTTCTATTTGACGCCAATGAAAGCGATAGTGAATGTTTTGATATGATATTTCACAATCTGTCTATGGGTATCCGTTATGAAATTACAATTTACGTGGCAAATATACACCGAAAACTCCAAGGTTCTATTGTAAAACCAAATCTATTGTTTCAAATTCGAACTGCAACACTTGACAATCATCTTTTAGTTGAATTCGAGACTGGTGAAATCGATACTTCGGATCAATTAACTTGGTTCAAATACAGTCTATCATTTTTGGCTTCGAGCAACGCTGTTGTTCTGCTAATATTTTCAAATGCAAATGCACCAAGTGGTATAGGAAACGACTTCGTTATTGATGATATCGAACTACGCATTTCTTCTGCACCTGTCATATCATTATTTCCAAATACAACATCTATCTCAAGCCCATTACAAATTTATCAAACTCAAAATTTGCATATTATCGCAGATATACCATTAGATTCCACACAATCGGCAATCACCTATCAATGGACAATGTTTAATCGATCACTATCATCTCCTATTCAAATACCATTGAAAACCAATAACAAACAAAAAGAAATTCTTTTTCGATCCGAAAATCTAACTTTTGATATCTACGAAGTTCGATGTACAATCATCATTCGCAATCATACATCGACATTCATTTCAACAGCTTCGGTCTATATTAAAATCGTTCCATCCTATTTCATCGTTCATTTACTTTCATTAAATCGATTGAATATTACTCATTATTATCAACATGATCTTGTGCTTAATCCAGCAAAATATACTATCGCACCTAATCGACTCATTTTCTATCCTCACGTAAAATGCACATGATCTATAAATTTTTCATTGCAAAAGAAGTTTTTATTTGATCATTTAGAAATGGTTTTATAAATATTATTATCGACTATATAATTCAATGAATATTGAAAATTTTCAATTATTGAATGAGAAGAATTTCTCTCAAACATCATTAAGAATTCCTTCGCAGTTCTTTCAACCAAATGAAACCTATCAATTCCTTGTTCATATGATTCATCACAATGATTCTTCGCTTCAATTCATCGGATACGTATTTGTAAACATTCGAGATGTCCTAACTCGAACAATTAGTATCGAGTAACTATTTTTATCATTGACTCGTTTTTTTCTACCATTCTCTCGAATTTAGGTGTTCAATGTCATCAATATGTTCGCCAATACCAGGGTTTCAATATCTTAATCAACATACCGAACTAATTCTCATTTCTGAATGTTTTGATAATTGTTCATCAAATGTCAATATTTCATGGATGATATCCAATCAAATAAGTTCTTATTACTTCAATAATAAACTACGAATTTCATCGGATTTCTTCGAAAATCATAGCGATTAGCAATTTGATGTTTTCTATTCTTTTCAAAATCAAATCAGAATTAACAATACAATTCATATCAAAATAAACAAAGCGCCCGAAAATGGTTCGTGTTCAATTCATCCATTGAATGGTACGATTGATACTTTATTTACAATCTCTTGCTCGAATTGGATCGATTCTAATGGAATCAAAGATTATTCATTCTATGGCGTAATTGAAAATTCAACAAAACGATATCCGTTAGGTTCAACATCGAATTCAACCTATGAACTTCAACTTCCACCAGCTTTCAATTATCAATTGATTATTCATATTCGAGATATTTACGGTTCAATAACTGAATTTAATATTTCTTCAATTACCATCTTTAATAATCTTACTGATTCATGGATAGATTCGATTGAAAAACCGACAAAACAAAATATTCTACAACAAATTTTGAATATTCTCAATGGCTTAAATAAGAAACATCTTCATGCGCTTATTGAAAGTATATTTGAATTTTTGTTTTTCTTTTCGATGTAACAATGAAATTCAATCCGCCATTTAGATAAATTTTCACCATCGACCATTTCAGTTTCATCACTTTCAAGTCATCCATCGAATCTCTCGAACACTGACATTCCTTTCGAATTCTATGAACATTTAAATAAACATGCAGCAATTCGAGAAAGATTAATAATCTACATAAACGATCTTTCACTCGAATCAATCGATGATCTTTTATTTTTATCATCAATCCTCGCCGATCTTACACAAACTACCAATGAATTAACTCGCAAAACATCGGTATGTTATTTGCATGACATATTCTTTTCAATGTAATATATTCATTTCTAATACGTAGATATTAGCAACGAATAAATGCCAACAACTTTCGCAGATATTCGAACATTTGAGTTCGAAAATTCCGATGAAAGATATGCAAACAATATCGACTTATCTTCTTGAATGTGCTGCTAATATCATGACAGTATAAGATCTTGTTTGTCATTTGTGTGAATGATGAATATATTTTTCTTTCGAGGCTATCAACGGACCATTGCAAGGTCGAATGAAAGTTCTCGATTTGGATATGAATCAGATTGATAATACTAACGATCAATGTCAATCTAGTTACTTATCAGATGATGGTAAAAGAAATCTCTGCGTTCAAAAACAAACCGTATAGACAACTATTTCTTTTATTTTAAAACAAAAGTATATTTCGAATTCTGATTTAGGCTGATTTTATACGTAATGAAATGAATGAATTAATCTTACTGATAACAACATCATTGATTTTTCATGAAAACATTCTGATCGATACAGATTTTGTCTATTTTTCAATAGATTCAATGGCAAATTCTAGCGTTCTATTGCAATCAATGATTGAACCACTTGCATTCGTTGGAGATTTTCAAACAGAAATAATAACGAACTTTTCTCGTTCGATTTCACTTTCTCTTTTTAATGAATACGGTCAAGTCATACCATGGAATACAACATTTGATAATCCAATTGAAATCTTCATACCTCGTGATCCAAATCTAATCATTGGTCAAATGTTCGAACAACATGTCACACAAAAATCGATACTATTCAACTACCATATGTATTATTTGAAAAGAAATTATGCAATTCATTTTGAATTACATTCAATGAATGAGAACATTTCTTATTTATTAACATATCAATTGGATTCATCGAATATCAATGGATGGACATATTTTTGTTCGACAGAACGAGATGAAACTTTTGTTTTCTATCTTGATAATAATCAAACATCGAATTATCAAACAGTTACATTTGCTATTCGAGAATTAAATACGCAAGAAGTGGATCAATACTGTCAGAATAAAACAATGGATCTATTCATTGTCAAAAGTCCAATGAAATTTTCAACGAACTATGAAATTCGAAGTTATTTATCTGCTTGTTTCTATCTGAACCAACAGAATACATGGCAATCCGATGGATTACTTGTATGTTTTTTTCTTAAAAATATCTTAATAATATTTATGTATATGCTTTTATCTTAGGTGGGTCGATTAACAAATCATTCTCATACACATTGCTTATCAACACACGTCTAACAGTTTATTAATCACATTTAAAATTCAATCAATTAATGTCATAGACAAATCAGATTGAGAATTTTGCTTGTTTTTCAGCTTTCGAGAGATGTATTTCCAAAGGAAACTAAGTACAAGATAACCATAAATGATATAATTGACAACGACAAGAGCAAATGCTAAACGATACAATTCAGATCGGCAATAAGTTGTTGTGTGAGCAGGTTTTGACCATTGAACACCTTTGTGCTCTGCTTCAAAAATCCATACCGACCCTACAATCAACCAAGCGAAACCAAATACTAGCAAGATCAGTCTACAAACGAGAACGCAAAGTAAAATAAAACGTGGTAATGCTTCATTGGTATATTGTAAACGAGGATAAATATAATAAGTATTCAACATACCAATACAAGTCAAAACTATGAGTAAAAGATGAATAATTCCATAAACAATCATATAAGTACTGATCATTGGCTGAATTGGACACTCGTCTATAGATTTCACAGAAAATCTAAGAAGCATAATCACGAGTATAACTATGAGAGGTAATACGATAAAATGAGATCTTCGTGCATAAAAATCAATAGCAACATTTGCAATCGTTGTTTGTGTCTTCATAACTTGTGGATGTGATCGATCAGCGATGAAAAACAAAAAAACAAGATAGCTAACGCATGGATGATCATTACCTTGATTCATCAGTATACAATATAATATCTCTACCGTGGACGTCATTAGATCAGAAAAAATAGTAAATATTTATACAGTCAAAAATGAAGGTCATATAAACCATCGAAAAACTTTTATTCGAATGACATTTACAATTTATCAATCTCCGACAAAAGAGCCTTCGCTAACATGAAACAATTAAACAAAATATATCGTCAAATTATTTCGTAAATTATTGAAATTGTCAAAATTGTCTGAACTTTCAGCACCGATCAGATTATCTTCAAGATGTACTTCTGTAATTGTCTACAAATGAAAAACAAGAATGAATTTTTCTTACAACGAAATCATTTTAAACGTGAGTGTGTTATCTACTGTGTTGTGTTGTAATGCAGCATAAAGATACCGTACACCTTCGTCTCCTATTTGATTGCCTTTCAAATACAGCGCTGTAAGAATCTATTCGAAAGCTTGCATCATATAAATATAAGAATCAGTTGTTTCAATATTACTTTATTATGCTTCAATGCATTACTAAGATGTTGAATACCTTTATCACCGATTTGATTACTTTCTAAATGTAATCGTGTCAGTGTCTAAAGTATAAATAAAAAATTGAATTTTGATAGAAATTTTTAAAAAAAAGTTCGATTGAATATTACTGTATTGTATTTTAATGCATTACTAAGATGTTGTATGCCTTCATCTGTTATTTGATTGTTTTGCAAACGAAGGTCTACTATTGCCGTGTTGCATTTCAATGCATCACCAAGATATTTTGCACCTTCATCTCCAACATAATTCCATCCAAGATATATTTCTGTAATTGTCTATTGAAAACATTTAAATGAAGACGAGGTAAATGATCAAGTGTTATTACGGTGTTCTGTTTCAATGCATCACAAAGATATCGTATACCTTTATCGCCAATCTGATTGTTCTGTAAATGTAGTTTTGTAAGTGTCTATTATTGACGATGGGATAAATAGAGTTTTGTAGACATGAAGATACATACTGTATTGTATTTCAATGCGTTGCTAAGATGTCGTATACCTTGATCACCGATTTGATTGTGACGAATGTACATTTCTGTTACTATCTGAAAATATAAATTTGAAAATAAATGAATGAATAATGAATGACGTGAAATAGTATACTGTATTGTGTTTGAGTACTTCTCCAAGTTGTCGAATGCCTTCAACATCAATTCGATCCCATTCAAAATATAATTTTTTACATGTCTATATTTAGAAAATTGTCGTTATAAAACATTGTCATACGTATATTTGACTGTCAATTTACTTGGTATTGTTGATAAGAATTTACGATTGTATTGAAACGTTGACATACATTATTCACTGATAAAAATAATTCTGTATTGGTTAAATGATCCAAAATTCGATAGATCATTTCGACAGGTAGCGTTTGAAGTGATAGAAGTGTCATTTTGTTTACCTTTATAAATAGTTTCTGTGTGCAATGCCACAAATGTATGATGAAATTGAAATATATATATATTCCTGTTTTTCTTTCGTTCTGCTTAGTGACAGCAGAATTTCATGCGATTGTGAAATTCTTTTCGTATATTTTACATTTATTTCTCACACAGTATAAAATGATTATGCACCTAGCAAATTTAAATAACGCATTCCCCAATAACTGATTAAGAAAGAAGTGGGATCTATTTCCGAAAATCCATCTCCACCATCCAAATCGTAAACATTATAGTTCCATATACCGATGGCTCGTTCGTCAGGTGGTAACATTTTTAACGAACGTAATGATGGCTCCATATCACATGCAGCAGGAACGTTAAGTTCGATATCCAATCGGTCACTATTGAACTGTGGCCAATCGATAAGTTCTAATGGCCAACGTTGCATATACCATATTCCATCTTTTGACAATGCATTACAATCGAATTCAGGAGATAATCGTCCACGATGTTTAGTAAATAAATGTTGTGTTTGATTAACTTGACCAGTAACATAACAGTAGATGAAATTATAGAATGGTGATTTATCCATATGTTTGTATCGATGTGCTAGATTTAATCCGATCATTATATATTCCAATAGGTTATCGATAACTAATTGTGCACGTTCTATTTGTTTTGTAGATAAAGTAGATAAGGCATTGATTATATTAAAATAGGACAGATAAGCTAACTCATCATTCCAAAATTTAACTTGACAAACTGCAATCATTCTTTGATTTATCATATTAACATCGTATTGATATGAATCAATAAGAAATTGAGTAGCATTTAGAAATCGTTCATCACCACTGTACGCATAAGTTACAAGTAGAAATGTCACTATCTCAAGACTACCAAGACCACGTTCGTCTACATAGCCGATATCAGTCGTTAAGGCTATTGGATTCCATACACCTCGTTGACTTTTATTCACACCTTCTAAATACCAATCATGAGTTAAAATATGATTCGTTAAATTGAAGAGTAATATGTAAGCTCGTTGACGTTCATCATCATCACTAGCCAATAGATCGTGTACTAATGGATAAACATATTCATGGCCAACAGCTTCATCAGATGAAGTTTCACCTTTGAATTGAAGAGTTGGATAGACAGGAGACGGATACCAATGAGGACCCGGAGGAAACTCAGAACGATTCGCATATGTTCGAGCTGGATAACCGGGAATACCTGTAACTTTATGAAGAAATTCTAATGCTTCGAAATGTGTCCAAGCTGTTGACTTGACAATTGGATCTTGAGTTACTTTGTAGCGAAAGATTTGACTACTTAAATACATCGAAGTCCACAGACCATCATTATCATCCGGTCCTTTAACACAAGTACGACTATCACCCCATGAAGACATAGTACAACTCGATACTAAATTATATCTATCATGTCTACCAGTTTGATTGAAGAAATCTTGAAAATATTTTGCTTTTTTCGCCAATGTCCACATTTCGAAGCGAATAACAGCTAAACCTTTACTCGTTACTGCTACAGCAGTACTATCACGACTCAATACAGCTAATGAAGTTACATTGACCAATGAATCACGATTCGGCATATATCGAGCACTATTAAATATACGCCAAGCATTGATGTCCGTATCATTGGAATCAAAACGCATCAGTCCATGAATACTACCTAACCAAACTCGACTATCAGCTTGTTCGGAATGACTTACACTCAAAGTAGTAATGTTACCAAATGGTAAATGACCAATATTTGATCCGGGATTAGAGATTTGTCCTGCTAATCGAGAGAAAATCCAATGAACACGTCCTGTCGACATGATAATTGGCGAAAGTAGAGTAATGCCAGTTTGTTGTCCTATCCATAACTGATCTTGTCCATCACTATACACTAATGAAGTGATAGGTGCATCAATAAGACCAGTGACAAACTCAAAACGCCATTCTTCATTGTCAGTGTCATATGAATAAATGTAGAATTTGGTTTCTGTTCCAATAAAAACTGTCTTATGTTTAGAAGTCCATGCTACCGACGAAACAGATTCATTTATTTCATTAATATAAGGATGAATAGTGAATGTTGAAAGATCTAATCCATGCAATCCTGTATTCGAACCAATATACAACCATCCTGCTGTGCCAAGATCATCGATAAATAAACCAGCTGTAATATTTGAAATATTTTTTAAAACAGACGGAAACGCAATGCTTTTTATAATTCTACAAGAAGTTGCATCCAATTGATTGCATAAAATAAATGCTATACGTTCTACAGATATAAGAGCAGCTGTATAAGCCGTAGCAATCGTTTTATTGTGAGAAACAACTAAAAGGCTGTTTGTGTCGATGGGGGACAAAACTGTTGAAATATTATTGTTAGACAAAGACATCCAAGACATTTGTAGTGTGTTTATACTTTGCGTCAATAACCAAAAGCTGTCAGTAGCTTGAGTAAAATATTGCGGCAATGAAACAACTTGAAGTACATTATGAATACTTGTGAGTACAGGCCAAGCAGTAGATTCATTGGCAAATGGTGCAAATAAATAACGTTTAGCAATGACCTGTTCATATTCGACATCTGAGATACTTGATGATGATGATGTTAAAAACAGGCCAGTAAAAACTAATAGTATGTAGGCAAAGGACCACATTATATCGTGTTAGAATAAAGAAAAAATGAAAATAATACAAGGCAAATGATAACAAAAAGTAAGATAAAAACTAAAACATTGTGGAGGTGTGAATTTCGATTATGTGATAAGTTTTCAATGATGAATAATCTATCGTACATTTATTTTTGTTTCTTTCTTTCTCTCTTCCTCCCACCTTCACATCCATGCATATCGAGTGTTTCGATAAATGCAAAAAAGAAACTTAATTATGTCACAATGTTCTGGGCTTCATATTTGCACATGGATTTTTTTCCTTTTCGTTTCAAATGGCAAAATAAAAAATATATGAATCTCAATGAAGCAGAGTGCTTTTCGGTTTACCTCCATGTTACATACTATTGTGTTGTTTTTATCGGTTGTTTTCGTCTATGGAGATCACAGTAAGAATTGTTCAACCTATGATCCATGTGGTCGATATGGATATTGTCGAAATACAGAATATGGAAATTGGACTTGTGAATGTAAATTTTGGTGGAACGGAACATTATGTGACGAACAAACAAATAGTGGAATACAAGTTATCGTACTTGGTTGTTTAGTTGCCTTGTTAATGGCACTTTTTTATGGCTTAACAATTGCTCGAGTAATACGAAATAAAAAGAAAGCATCGAAAACAACTGTTAAACATCCGAAATCAGTCGATGTTGCATTAAAAACTACTTATCGATCAGCTCGTTTATCTTCTTGTATCGTTGCATTTTTTATGGTTATTGTGACTGTTAGTGCTTTACTCATTAAATGGTCGATAATTCGATCGATACACAACGATATTGTTGGCAAGTACGAACGAAATGAATCGACATATTTCACACCGAATTCATTCTGTAATGTGATTCGTTCTGAAGAAATCAATTTGATCACATTTCCGATTGCTTGTTTTCTTATTCTTGTTTTTATCATTCGTACAAAACGAACTTCACTTTTACGTGATCATTGTCACGGTTACGGTGCACCACCAATACCAGCTGATTTTCTCTCGCATATCGATCGAAAATTTGTTGCTGTTGTTTTTGCTATTTGTTCAGATGAATTATTGAAAATTATAGATCAAACTATTAATGGTGGTTCATCATCGAGTGGAGGCGATGGTGTGATTGTCACATATCTCAAACGTTTACTTCAAGTTTTAATCATGGGCTTTCGTTATTATCCAATTCTAGCTGCTGCTTATATTCATTCGATTTTAACATTATCCATGGCTATGCTCTATGCTTGGCTTGATTATATCGTCAGTGTTCTAACACTGAGCATGTGTGAACCGGATTTCTATCCGACCTATGACGAGTATATTGCTGATACGAATAGTATGAGTTTAAAATTGAACTATTATGGTACAGGAGTGAATTTAATTGTCATACAATTATGTTTGGATATACCGAGATTTCTCTGTTTATCTTATATAAGTGTTAAATTGCCGATGTTTTTAATTAAAAAAATACGAAATCGTATGAAAACAAAATTGAATGCTGAAGAACAGATGATTCGAAAGCTACGACGTGAACAACAATTATTATTTCGTATTATTCGGCCGACATCCATTGAAATGCTCTATGTTAGAAATCTATTTCGTTCGGTTGATCAACGACCGTCTAGTCAATCATTAATTGCTCGATTATTGCCAAAGAAAATCTACGAATGGAGAGATGATTTTCGTTTTTCAACACGTATTCTTTGTGTTTACGCATCGATCTTTCTTCTTCTCTATTTCGTTGCTATTCAAGCTTGTATTCGTGCTTTACCCTATTTAGAAATATTACAAATTCTTTTTCAAGAAGTAATCAATGTTATCACATCAATCAGAAATCCAAATGCACTTCTTTACGGTAATCAATCAAAATTTCCATTTCCATCATTGGTTCGACCGTATTTATTTGCTGTTTTTATTACATTAACGATTATTGTCATTCAATTACTTGTTTTCTTAGTTAATCTACGACGAAATCTTTTTCAATTATATCGTGGAAATGCAACTGAAGTACCCGGTCGATTACGATCTCGACATGTGTCACTTGCAACAGGAAATATTCATTTCGCTGGTTATTTTATTGGTTATCTCATTTGGGGTTTTATATTAATCGCTGTTTTTGTATCAATTCTTTGTATTATTATCGAAGCATTTATAACCTATGGTGATGTAGAATTAGTTGAAAAACTTTTAAAAACAATTATTCCAAGTTTATTATTTGTTTTATTTAAACAATATTTGAATAAGATTTTGTCACAATATGTTTTCCTACAACATGCTGGCGATGTTCTCTCGATAAATAATCGTCGAATATTAATGATATTTATTTATTTTAATTTTTTTCTTGATGCTTTTCTCGGTTTTATTTCATCGATTGTTCGATTAATTAAAAGTGTCGTCGCTGGTATTGTTTACATGTGTCGATTAGATTACGCACCTATGGGCCGAAAATTAGAAACTATGGACGGTGGTTTTAGTGCCTATTGTGGTTTTGTACATACCGAATGTGCACATCGACATCCTGTTCTTCTAGTTTTTGTTGCTCATCTTTATACGCAATATAAAATGAAAGAATTAACAATGAATTTGAATGATAAGAAACGTTCGAGATATATTCGTAAATGGAAATTAGCAGTGTTTTTGACACGTAATCCAACGATTGTCTTTTTTCGGAAAGCTTTTCTTAATCAATTGCATTTCGATGAAATTCAAACATTGAATGAAGAAAAAAATCTACGTCGAAAATTATCGATTTATGCGCGACGATTATCCGATGTGCAATCAAATGGTAATTCGAAAGATATTCTCGATCATTATATTCGGACACGTTTTTAATTTTTTTTTTCAATAAACTCAAACAAACTTACGTATAATCAGAATGTGAAGGTGTAGTTCCTATCTCTTATGTTTATTGGTATAAAACGGAAATCACAAGGATATTTTCAAATTCGCCTTTTTCGTCGAGAGTTTTCTAAGCACTTCTACCCTTTCGTCTCCAATTTTATTATACTCGAGGTTAAGTTCGGCGACAGTCTGTAATAAATATAGCACAATGGAGATAGAAGTGAAGAAAATAAATATGCATCTAACTTGATTTCTTTGCAATGCTTGGGTAATTGCTTGTGCACCTGCATCTCTGATTTCATTACGGGAGAGGTTGAGTGTTGCGAGTGTCTGTAATAAATATAACAAATTAGCGATAAACCCGAAGAAACTACATGTGTATCTAACTTGATTT
>ERZ778019.2629-NODE-2629-length-16201-cov-12.405302_pt1 | contig 16201 bp, 16 predicted proteins | sample MGYA00375749_ERZ778019 | MGnify/ENA primary metagenome ERZ778019 (study PRJEB29350, sample SAMN05389821) | bioreactor metagenome | isolation source: Ammonium sulfate bioreactor | place: South Africa: University of Cape Town | collected 2014-03-17 ... | reverse complement strand
CAAATGTTCACATCGGAAAACGATCATCCTGATATTATTGTTGGCCAGCATCTTCAATTATATTTAGAACCATTGTTCTATCAATATCATGTCGATGTTAATCTATTCGCACATCTTCATGCTTACGAACGATCATGTCCAATGTATCAACAGAAATGTGTTGCCAACGGTATAACCAATGTTCTCATTGGCATGGCTGGCATTGGTCTTGATTCTCGTACGTATTCAGTCAACGAATGGAGTCAATATCATGATCAACAATATGGATATACAATTATCACAGCTAATCGAACAGCTCTTGCTTTTAAATACTATCATAATACTGATAATAATGTAGCTGATCAATTTTTACTTTCGAAATAAATTCTGACATCTATCGCGAGAGAATACGAATGGGTCGAATATAGAAATCTAATTCTTTCTTTATTCAAATTCAAAGGTAGAATAATAGAAAATGCGATTACAACTAACATCGGATCTTAACATATGTCGTATTTTAAATGGCATGTGGCAAGTATCCGGTGGTCACGGACAAATCGATCCTACGAATGCTGTTAAACAGATGTTCGAATACGTCGATGCAGGATTTACTACTTGGGATCTTGCAGATATTTATGGACCAGCAGAAGATATAATGGGTGAATTTCGACGGCAATTAGTGGCTAATCGTGGCCAACAAGCCGTAGATAATCTTCAAGTTTTTACAAAATGGGTTCCTCGACCAGGAAAAATGACGAAAGAAATCGTTGAGAAAAGCATCGATAAATCACGAACGAGATTAGGCGTTGAATCGATTGATTTACTTCAATTTCATTGGTGGGATTATGCTGATCGAAATTATCTCGATGCTCTACGTTATCTATCCGAATTACAGAACGAAGGCAAAATTAAACATTTAGCTTTGACGAATTTCGATACTGAACGTTTGAAATTAATTCATCAAAATGGTATTCGAATTGTTTCGAATCAAGTTCAATATTCGATCATTGATCGTCGTCCTGAAATTCGCATGGTACCATTCTGTCAAGAACATGACATTAAACTATTTACCTATGGAACGCTTTGCGGTGGTTTACTATCCGAAAAATATCTCGGCAAATCAGAACCGAAAGCCGCCGATTTAACGACAGTCAGCTTGAAAAAATACAAGAATATGATCGATCAATGGGGAGATTGGGGATTATTTCAAGAATTACTTCTTGTTCTCAAGGAAATTGCAAATAAACATCAAGTTACTATTGCTAATGTCGCTGTGCGTTATATTTTAGATAAACCAGCAGTTGGAGGTGTGATTATTGGTGCTCGATTAGGATTGAGTGAACATGTCGAAGATAATGCTCGAACATTTCAACTGAATCTTGATACGGATGATCTTGGAAAGATAGAAGCAATTTCGAGTAAATCAAACGATTTATTTCGTGTAATTGGTGATTGTGGTGATGAATATCGTTGAGAGAGTCTTTTTTTTATTTAATAAAAAAAAACGTTAACACAGATAAGAAAACGTTTCGTTTTTTTTTATTTAGCTTTCATGAGTTTATCACTGCATACATTACCATTAGAAATAATTTATCATATTTTGGATAAATTGGATGACAAATCGCTTTTTCTATCAATGCGAAATGTTTGTCAACATCTTAATTTGATTATTGATTCGTATCATCGGTATCAGATAACTACGACGTTTGAACTTACTCAAGAACAGATCGATTCTGAGGCAGTGAAGAATCTAGCTCGAATCTTACATACAAATACGGTATAGTACAACTTATACATACTCACGATTGGATTTTAATCGATAGTTTTATAGATACTCACGAAGATTCATCTTTGGCATGTGGATTTGGATGCAGAAGGAATACGTTATTTAGCTAAAGCATTAGAATCAAATACAGTTGAACATAATGTATTGACTTTTAATGAATGAAAAAAAAATTTATTATAGACACTTGTCTCGCTCAATCTGTGGAAAACGAAAATCGATGGTGACAGTGCACGATATTTCTCATCGTCATTGAAAAAGAATCAAGTTGAATTCGATTTTCATGTGTCTATTTTCTTACGATATCCTCTTTATAAATAGACACTTCGTGTTCTTGATCTATGGGGAAATACAATTGGTGATAAAGGAATTGCATATTTGTCACAAACTTTAGCAGAAAACACTATACTCGAGAAATTGAATTTAGCATTCAATCAGATTGGTGCTGAAGGTTGTAGACATTTAAGTGAAGCATTAGTGAAGAACTCTGTAAGATATTTATTTTATTTTTTTTTCTCTTACCTATTTAAATCTAGACACTTATCGAGCTTTGTTTTTATGGCAACAAAATTGGTGATGAAGGAGCTCGATATATCGCTCAAGCATTACAAAAGAATACAGTAATTGATATTTGTTTTTTTCTCATTCTGTCTAACTGATTTCGTGTTTCAATAAACAGACATTAACTCATGTTAATCTTCGAGAAAATGGAATCAATTATAACGTCAGACTAGAACTATTTATTAAAATCAACAGTTTAATAAAACGAGTCGAATATTAAATTACGCAATGCGACTCTCATATTGAGGCAATGAAACACCTTGAGCAGTTCTGTTCGCCATAAGTTTTGTTATAATTCGAGCAACACTAGGTCTAACAACAAATTTTTGCATGGCTGTAGATAGTCCGATACCAAACGATGTTTTTGGATAACCAAAACGCATATTTATCGAAGGTAATTTGAAAGCTTCTTTTACATAAGGTCGTGTCAATAATTCATATTGCTTAAATGCTTCTGTATGATCTCGATGACGTGAAAGTTCGCCAGCAAGAAAATACGGACCAATAAATGCTAAACTTGTTCCCATTCCACTCAGTGGTGAAGCACAATGAGCTGCATCACCAATTAAAGCTACTCGTCCTTTTGACCATTGATTCATTTTAATTTGTCCGATATCTTCAAAATAGAAATCATCGGCATTGTTCAATCCATTGAGAACACGAGACGCTTCGAAGCCAACATTTTCAAATACTTTATGAAGAAGTTCTTTTTGTTTATTCTTATCAAGTTTTTCATAGCCACGTTCTTTACTATAGAAAGCTAAATATGCACGCGTTGTACCTTGATTATCCGGTCGAATTAATATCGATCGACCACCGGAAGTTCTGTAGAATCGTGCCCAATTACTATCTGAATCTTCATAAGGTATAGTAAAATATGCAATGTACATGCCAAGATAATGAATAAATGAATCATCACCAAAACTAAGTCGTCGAGTTGTCGAATGCATTCCATCGGCACCGATGACTAAATCAAAATTTCTCGTATTTCCACTATTTAATACAACTTGAACATGATCATTATTTTCATTCATAGATACTGGATAATCATCGAAAATATATTCCGTATGATGACGTGTGTGTTCATAAAGAATATTAGCTAATTCACCACGAAGAATTTCAATTTCCGACACAAAACCTTGTCCACCGAAAGTATCGACATGAAAAGCGACTTGAGTTCGTCCTAATTTATCGACAAAGGCCACTCCACATTCTTTCGTACATCTTTCACGAATTTTCTCTTCGAGTCCCATGCGTCGTGCGACTTCAATGGCTGCAAAACGTAGATCAACTGTTTGGCCAACTGTGCGTAATTGTGGCGTACGCTCAACAACTACAGATTTCATTCCAAATCGATGGAGGAAATGAGCTAACACAGGGCCTGCGATGCCAGCACCCACAATAAGAATATTTCGATTTCCAAGTGCGTGCGTAATCGATGACATGACTAGATAAGATCGGTGTGTTCTTTTTCTTCTCGTTCGTTTTAATGTGAATATGATAGAAAAGCAAATGGTATACAGTCAGAGTCAGACCCATATGTGAGTCACCCTATTTTAAGCAGATTATGATTGCAGTAATGCACTTTGTCTGTGGTTTTTTTGCAAGAAAATTTTTAAATAATTGCGATGTCAAAAAATTGCAAATTGAATTTGAACTCGAATGTAATAATTTCTAAAGTGGGCAATGCCACCAAACTTGAGTTTCTGACAAAAAATGTTCTACTTATGCAGCCATCGACAATTTTCTATGAAGGTTTATCATGGTAACATAACGAAAAATAGCACTGCTCGAGATAACAATATTATAAAAATAATTGCTGTTACATATTATATCTTTTTATATAAAAATATTTTGTTTTGTTTATTTGTTGGCCCATATATAAAGATGTCACTGGTGAGAAGTGCATCTGCTAAGAATTGGATGAAAAAAACGTGTTGTAACCTCTCTGACAACATACCAATGCCTTGATTCGTTCGCGTTCTTTGTCGTACTTTCTGTGCGCGCATTACTACGTGTATAAAAGTGAAAGCTTTACATACATTAAAGAAACTTACACAACACACATCGTCACATGTTCTTTCGAATTTCTGCTGCCCTATCCTGTTTCTATGCATTGACATTTGTCAATCTATCGTTCGGTCTCAATGTTTTATTCATTAGTGATGGTCGTGCAGGTCATCTAACACCCATGTTCGAATTAGCCAAAGCAATGAACAATCATAATATTACTTTTCTTACTGAACGTATGGCTCAAAGTTATATAGATTTGGATTCATTTTCTTCACCACGATTTCGTCTTATTTACGTTGATAATTCAACCGATGCTCTTCTCAAAGAAAAACATCTTCACCAACAACTAATGGATCTATTGTCTGATCGTTCATTGTTGACAGCCGCGCCACAGCTGATATCATTGATGACTGACGTAGTCGCAGCATTTTATCTGAAAATATTTGAAATTTTGACTTACGAACGTTTCGATGCAATTGTAGCAGATCATATGATGTTCGGAGTTCCAATCTTGTGCAAAGCAGCCTCGACACCTTGTATTCTTCAAGGCGCAACATACATACCTTCTATTTTTGATTTAAATCTCCCCCATGGCTTTTCATTGTTAACAGAAAACGAAATGACTCAATTGCCATATCGTATCTACAATACAATATTCACTGGATATGCTACCATTCGACTAGCACCATTACTGATCCCAACATATTATAGATTTCTTCAATCATTACCACAAGGATCAGGTCCATTTCAAGATATGTTTACATTGAAAAATGTTTTCTCAACTGACACGAAATGTTTACAATTGTTAAGCATACCTTCATCATTCTTTTCGGCACCTTATCCAAATCAATATCAAAAGTATTTAGGTGCATTTATCGATGAAACACCAATTGATGATGATAATAGTACATTGACTGCATGGGTAAAATCAAAACCAACTAGTTCAATTATATTTGGAGCTTTTGGAAGTAGTTCGATTATTCCGTACGATCGAATGTATAATCTTATCAATGGTTTAGCAAAATTTTTACTTCAAACCAATGACAGTTTTCTTTTGTTAGCCTTGCGTGATATTAATTATAAGACATACGAAACTGTTCTGAAAGATTTATCCGATGGTAACTATCGTCAAATACTTGAAAATAAAGAACGAATCTGGATTGAACAAGGTTTTGTTAAACAAAAATGGATATTACGACAAACATCGGTGAAAATATTTTTCAGTCACTGTGGAATGGGTTCGATTTTAGAAGCATTGTATTTTATGAAACCTATCGTATGTATGCCATTCAATATGGATCAATTTATGATTGCAAGAAGAATCGAAAATTTAAAACTCGGTCAATCTTTATTCATTCGATCAGATCTATTACAAAGCTTGCTCAGTCTTGGTGATTTTACAAATTATACATTTACCGATGAAAGTGTAGCACAAAAGGTATCAACATTATGGACGGATGTGATCTACGAACAATCAGTTGAACGTATGTCATTGGAAATAAAACATTCGGGTGGTACACAACGTGCTGTTAAAGAAATCGAATTTTTCGTTAAACTCAATGGAAGTCTTGATAATTATACACCTTTTGCAAATACTCTACCATTTTATCAGCGATATCCATTAGATTTATTATTTATATTCATTATTCTTCCCGTTATCATCATTAGATACATTCTTTCAAAATGTTGTAAAAAACGAAAGAAAACCAAAACAGAATAAATTTGTAGTAGTTAGATATTTAGTTAGACTTTTTCTTCTGTTGAGAGCATTGGTGGTGGTGGTGGTTGCATTTCACCAACATAAATTGGTTGACCGATGTATGTTTGTTGAGGATAGATCATTGCAGGATGAACAGGTTTTTTTTTGCAAAGACAAATAATCAGCACAATTCCGCTCACACATGCAGCAAGACCAATAACACTACCAACAACAATACCGACGATGACACTTGTAGCTAATTTAGTTCCCACTGAATCCAGATCATCGAGGCAAGTTCTATTAATAAAAGCTAATGACTACAATTTCTAATCTTCATTATCTACTCACCCGGTAGTACTTGCCGATGAACAACTGGAGTAATAATAACAAGTTGAATAACATGATGAATCACTGCATGTACTAGAATATAACGATCCAATGTACGAACCTGAACAATAACAGTCGCAAGTATATCCACTGATTGAGTTCATCATTGAACAAAGAAGTATGCAAAGCACGATTGGTTTTAACATGATTGTGATTGCGTGTATGTTTCAACAAATCTATTATATTCATCTGATCGAGAAAAAAAACGATTATCCAGATAAAATGAAAGATTTATTGCTGTTAAACTCTTGCCATAAATTTGATGTATGTAACATTTATGTTCTCTTCTTTCACAATAAATTTAACTGACAAAAGAATATCAATCTTAAATTTTATTTTTTTTAAGTAGAAAACATTGGATTAACATAAACTGGCTGCTCTGCGTATGGTTGTTGATATTGAGGGTAGACAACTGCATGAGACGGTCGAGAACGTCTTTTTGTGCAAATAGATACAATTAACACAATTACGCTGATACATATAAGTAGACCAACGATGCTACTAATAACAATTGCAATGATGATGCCTGCAGCGAATTTAGTTCCCACTGAATCCAGATCATCGGAGCAAGTTCTATTAATAAAAGTTAATGTCTACAATTTCAAACTATCAATATCTACTCACCCAGTAATACTTGACGATGAACAACTGGAGTAATAATAACAAGTTAAATAGCACGATGAACTACTGCATTTACTAGAATATACCGATCCAATATATGAACCTGAACAATAACATTTACAAATATATCCATTAATTGAGTTCACCATTGAAAAAATAAGTATGCAAAGCACGATTAGTTTTAACATGATTGTATGAGAAAAAAAAACCTATAACTTATGAAACAAATGCAAAACAAAATATGTAAATATTTATACATAGATTTGATATGAAGGATTATTAGCAGCAGAAATAGGATCTCTTAAATAATACAAAAAAAAAAGAGAACGGATAAATGACATTTAGGATTCATATCACTTAAATAAAATAATCATATGTACATAATCTTAAGATAAGAGAACTTTATAAATACTGTTTAACGAAAGTATATAGAGATTTATTCTTGAAAATTGATTGTGATGAAATCGATGTCCAAAAATCAAGTGCGTTCAGTTTCATTACCCGTTACAAATCAACCATCACAAGGTCAATTGATGGTTAATCCATTCTATGATCAACAACACGAATGGTCAGTTGGTCTCTGTGATTGTTTTAATAATGTTGGTCAATGTAAATCAAACATATTGACTCGAATCGAATATAAATAAATCGAAAGTTTTTATTTTCAGGTTTCTATGCGTATTTTTGTTGGTGCTGTTTTCTTTGTTCGTTAGCAAAGGATATTAATGAACCTGGAATTTCAACTTGTTGTAGTGGTTCACTTGTAACCTATCGAATGAAAGTTCGAACAGCTCTCAAAATTCGAGTGAGTTATTTTCTTGAAATTTTCTCTCTCTCTCGCTCTTTGTATGCATTGTTGTATTTTATTGTGAACAGGGTGATTCATTTGATGATGCGTGTGTTGTTTGCTGGTGTCCATTCTGCGCAGCTCTTCAAATGAGCAATGAAGTGAAACGACGTGGCATTGCATAGAACTTTTCATTTTTTTTTCGAATTAGTTAATAAAAATTTTAAATCCGACACCCTCCTCAAGATAATAAGATTAAAAAACGTTATATAAAACCGTTGACTGATTAAATTTCACTCCAAACATGTAATTAGGTGTTTCATTAAAACTCCTGATTATCATTAATGGCAGCACTAGCTTCAGTTCAACAAGCTATTACTCGTTATGTTCTACCTACGATTCTTGCATTCGGTAATTTGGGTAATTTACTTACGATTGCTATTTATTGTCAACAAAGATATCGAACAAATTCTTGTTCAATCTATTTGATTGCAGTCTCTTGTTTCTCATTGATGGGCGCCAATTGGGCTATTGTACCGACTGTGTATGCACTTAACCATTATGATATGGTTAGTAATTCGATTATTTTATGTCGTATTCGAGGTTATATCATTCATACGAGTTCAATGTGTTTTCGTTACACACTTATATTAGTATGTGCTGATCGATATGCATTCTGTAGTACACGTGCTTCGATTCGCGCTTTCAGTCGACCGATGATAGCCTATCGATCAATCGTGATTGTCACGATCTTTTGGGCAACAGTTTCAGTTCATTTACTTATTTGGGAAAGTATAGAAAATGGTCGTTGTGGTGTGTATGGATTGTACGGACAAATATTTAGTTTTTATATTGCAGTTTGTACTGGTTTGATACCTATTTTTTCCATGATCACCTTTGGCTTATTATTACTAAAGAATTTACCTCGATCACGATTATTAGTTCATCCTGCGAACTCGATCAATCAATTAAATCGACGTGATGTATCATTCATCAAACTTGTACTCATCGAAATAATCATCTATATTATTTGTACACTCACATATCCAGCAATGACTATCTACATACAAGTCACATCTTATATGCAATCGAGTAAAAGTGTCGAACGAAGACAAATCGAATCATTTATTAATTATATTACGATGTCATTATTATTGTATTTAAATTATAACACAACATTTTATGTTCATCTAATGACATCGAAAACATTTCGAAATGAAGTCATACAATTAATATTACGATGCATGGGCAAAGCTGAGAGAAACTTCGAAACTCAACAAAATATTATGCATACAGGAAGTACAAGACAACGAAGACAACTGTAAAAATGTCGCACATGATTTATTTTAAATGTGAAAATGAAAAAAAAACGCGAACATAATCAAACTATGTAAATAAAATAATTTGCTTGATAAAATCTGGCGACCATCATTCGAAGCAGGTGTGACAACTACAGGAAAAGGTTGAGGATCCATACGACCACAACAGTAATTGCAACAATCAGTCGCAGCATTTGCAGTCGATTGAACATGACTATGACCATGACGATCACGTGCCTCACTGCCAAATGCTGTACAAGTCTCATAATGATAACCAGCACGACCAACAAAACCATTATGAGTTTCTTGCTGACGATGACGATTACGATTGTGCTTACGATCGTGAAACGTATTATGAGTCTGAGAAGCATTTCGTGGACAATGACAACCATTTCGACTTATTGCTGGATCATGATGAAGGACAACAAATCCATTGCTACAAAATGGATTAGTGCCTGTACTACATCCAGGAGTCGAACACGAAAGAGTACCATCGGCAAGATGGCAGAAACAATGTTCAGGTGGTTGTCCCATTGTAACTTTCATTGCAATGAAAAGCAACGAAAAAATTATCATGAATTCAGTTGTCTTCATCTTTGTTTTGTAATGTTTGTAGAAAAATGACTACGAACTCACTCACTCACATATTCATATTTGAGAGGAGAAGAAGAAAAAAAAGTGAAGGTGTTTATCTTTATCTACAGGGTTTTTTTTTATTGCTCGAATAAATTTACACAACACACATATAAACAGTCTTATCAACCAGTACAAGGACAACGTCCTCCGCCACATTTGCAAACTTTCCACAAAAATCCACCACAACTACCACTGCAATAGCATTTATCACTCCATTTGCCATTTACAGAAGGATGTATCGACTGACAACGTTTACGACATGCATCACTATTGCCAGGACACTAAAAAGAGACAATGATACTTTTGCTTTCTCAATGCAAAAACTTACTGCTTGTGAAACGTTAGTCATTGCCAATAAGACAATGACTACGAAAAAATAAATCATGAAAGTATTCTTTTGCATTCTGTTATTCGTAGTATAATTGAATATGAGTAGTTCTGCAGCATATATATATAGTGAGAGAAAAAACGAACTCAATGACTCAAAACCTTTATTGCAATTGCGTTGTGAGAAAATATTCGATCGATGTCCTTGAAGTCCGTATCGTCTGAATTGCGTTTTAAATTACAAAAAAAAACAGAGTTATTCAATCGTATTATTACGACAAATAAAATCAGGTGATGTGCCATTTAGTTTAATAATTTGATCGATTGTTTGTTGATCCAATGGTTTCGTTTGATTATGATCATCAAGTAACATCCAGCCCAATACCGGCATATTTCCTTCAATATAATAACCACCATTTCTGAAAACATATGGCAGTTGTCGTGAATAATTGCCTGTCCAATAGTAATCATCATAATTTTGTTCAGCAATTCGAATAAAATTCGGTAGAATATCAACAATCACAGCTACGTGTCCGTACAACGGACTTAATGATGATCGTCCAAAAATAATTAATGTTTCATTGATCGGTGGCTGAGGCGAACCGTTAGGAAATTTTTTAAAATTGAAACATTTTCTATCGACAACTCGTTGTGCATTGTCAACTTGAGACCAGATATCAACAGCACCGACAATTTGATGAAAAACACAACCTTTACGTAGAAAAAGCCATCGACGTGCAAATTCTACACATTGCCATTTTATTCCGATATAAACTTTATATAAATAGTCGGTTTCTTCGGGTGTATGACTATCATTTCCATTTGAATACGATGCAACATTTGTTGATGCATATCCAATAATTGTATCGTACGGAGCTATCTTTCCATACACCGATAGGATGCTCACTACAACGACGAGAATAATCGAAACTTTCATTTGAAATACACTCTCAAGAAACTTCGGAGCTTTTATCTCGATATTTCTTATCTTTTTTTTTCGCATCTCAATATTTATTCATCAAATAAAAAAAAACAATTCAAGATAGTTTTGGTTTAGTCTTTGGCGCGCCAGGCGGTAGCGGATTACCGCTAAGATCTTGCCAAGGAAATACACGAAGTGACGGATCACTTGTACTACGATAAGCTTTGAGTCCTAGTTGTTCGACATCACGTTCGACCATCGTCCATCTGTAATCAAAGAAAGGATTATGTGCATTACCTAGTCGATCGAAAATTCGTCGACGTTCTTCGAATGACAAGCGTAACCATGTTCGAAATACGCGTTCGTTACTTGTATTTTCAACACCACGATGAGCTGTATAACAATCCATGAGAGTAATTTCAGCAGCTTGCGGCTGCCAACGATAAGCTTCATTGGTATCTGCAACTTGTGCATTCATTTCCCAGAAAAAATCATGAACTCGTTCATCGAGACCAGAAAAATCGAATGGTTGAATGTAATAAGCTGTAGGCAATATGTCTGAGACAGTGTACGAATGATTAGTTCGACATTTTGGATTCAAACGAGCACCTTGAAAGCCATCGACATGACACGGTGCTTCACGCTGAAGTGAACCGGGTTCTACCCAACCTTGATCAATAGTTAAATATGCAAAATAATCAGCATGGTTGGGATTGATTTTATGCTCGACATCGATAATTCGTTGAATAGCATCTGTAAACTGTGCGAATACTCGAGGAATTCGATATTCATCACAATCAGGCATCTTAATTGGCATGTCCAATGTTCGTATAGCACCTGCTTTCGTGAACGTCGAGAGTTCATTGGGAGTCAATAGACCAAGAGAAACAGGTTTTCGTGGACACAAAAATTCATCCAAGGTCCAAGTTGAATCGATACAACGTAAGATCGGAGAATCATTGGGCAGAGAAATTTTACTAATGTTTGATTTTAATACAATTGGATGCTCATTAACATCGAAGATTGGTACTTCAAATGTTTTTCCTCGATAGAAAAACACATTCATATTTGATCACACTTGTTTGTTTGAAAACAAAACACATATACAAACTGTTTTTATAGTCAACAAAATATACGTCATTCGTTTTTTCCTTACCAAATATTTGTGTAGCTTTACGCGTACGAAAAGAATTCCATATTGACTAATAACGCTGGAATTTTTCACAAAAGTACTAATTGTATATGTTATACAAGAATATTACAAATGTAGATAAGAGTTTACATATCGATGGGAATCTACTTATTTTTTCTTCTCTTGTTCTGTTCGTAGATGTTGATCATTATTGGTAGATCAATTTTATCTGACCAAGCTTTGCTTCTTGAATTGACTAGTATTTGTGTGCGAACAATTTTCATTGGGCTGTAACTGTCTGATTAACGCAAAAGAAATCAATACGACAATTGATTAGAGCCAGTATACTTACAAATAAATTTGGAATACATCTATGCATTAATATGTATATTAATAAACTTTGTGTGGGACCTACGTTAATGATAAACAATAATGTAAGATATGAAAGTAAATGAAATATTTACCTTCGCTTCCAATATATCCATCATGATTAAGATCAAGACCGGTCTTTTTTTTCCAAAGTATTATTGACAAAATCTGAATCAAATTTCAAAAGTAAAAACCACTATTTATACATCGCTATAACTCACTCATTATTGATGTTTTTTACGATAAATAGGTAACTTTTCGCTTCATTGACTATATTATTCATACGAATGTTTCCTCATCAGAAAAAACAATCGATATTTTCGAATAAAATAAGCATCATTATAGAAAAAAGTTAATAATATTGTATTGCTTCGGACGATAGTTTCGTCAAAATTAATAAAAGAGATGGAGATACCATATAGTAGCAGTAGCATGCGAATTAGAAAAGTCTATTCATTTTTATATTCTTTTTACGACAGCCACACATACGTATGGCTCAAATTTCTGTTATTTCTCGGCCACAATCTGCTAAAGTAACTATATGATTCATAGGATTGATTATGATACGTATATTATTTTGTATATTTTAAGATAAAACCAATATCGAACCATAACGAAAGTCAAAATGCAGTATCTCTCGATAAAAATAAAATGAACATTTCAAAATCATTGTTAATTGTCATCGTTGTAATTGCTCTGATAGCTTTAGCTGCATTGTCATTAGGTTTGTATGCATTCATTCGAACGTCAAATACTTCAACGACAAGTAAAAGTTCTGCTAGTAATGACTGAATTTATTTTAAATAGATATCATTATTAGCTACCTCAACTGCATTGACATGGTGTGCAACAGCTACGACTGTAGCTGGTACAGGAAACGCAGGAAGTCAAGTGACTCAATTACGGGACCCGTGGCGTGTTGCACTCGATTCCAGCGGTGCTATTTATGTCGCTGATTCGTATTATAATCGAGTTTCGAGCTGGACAATCGGTTCACCGATAGGAACGATTATGGCTGGTCAAGTAAATGGACAATCAGGTTCCACGTTACCTTATTTGAATACTCCTTATGGTGTTTGTGTTGATTCAAACAAGAATGTCTATGTAGCAGATACGACTAATCACAGAGTACAATTATGGACTTATGGTGCATCTTCGGGTGCGACTGTTGCTGGAACTGGTAAGAAAAATGTAATAAAAAATTAAAAGATACTTCATGATGTTTTTAGGCTCGTCTGGTTCTTTACTTACTCAATTGAGTAGTCCAAATAGTGTTGTACTTGACTCAAGTACAAATACACTCTATGTAGCAGATACAGGCAATCATCGTATTTTGAGTTTTGAACCCAATGTCACTACAGGTGTTCTAGTTGCTGGTGGAGCAGGAGCAGGCACATCATCCACACAATTATCTTCTCCAACAGATATTTACTATGATTCATCATCAAGAACTTTATTCATTGTCAACTTAGGCAGTCATTGTGTTGTTCGATGGGTTATAGGCGCATTTACATGGTCACTTGTTGCTGGTATTCCCGGCAGTACTGGTACAACACCATTAACATTTAATAATCCGCAAGGTCTAACACTTGATTCAGCAGGTAATCTATACGTAGCTGATACAAACAATCATCGTATACAATTTTTTCGTTCTGGTAACGTTACGGGAACAACTATTGCCGGTACAACTAGTACAGCTGGTGCCAGCTCTAGTTTACTCTATGGTCCACGTTCGGTTAAAGTCGACAGTCAATTTAATCTTTATGTTGCAGACACAACTAATCATCGTGTACAAATGTTTCAACGTTGTTAACCATACCATTTTTTTCGTGTCTCCATAATACTTTGATAAGGGTGTATTTTTTAAAATTGAAGATAAGACTTGCCTATATACAGATACAGAAAAAAAAATTGTTCTGCACTTCAAAATGCAGATAATTTCGAATTTTATAGTTTTCACAGTTCTTTGCAGTTGTGCGTTAACTGTTCGTGTTAAATTTGATGAACAGTGGAGATTATGGAAAGAAACGCATCATAAACAGTATACAATCGTTGAAGAACCTATTCGATATACTATTTGGAAAGATAATTTGAGAAAAGTTGAAGAACACAATTCTCAAGCTGATCGTGGTTTACATACCTATTGGCTGGGAATGAATAAGTATGCTGATATGGTAAGTTTTGACTTAAAGTATGCGACTATACTTAAGTAGAGAGTTATGGTTAAATGGTAGACTATTGATGAATTCGTAAGAACAATGAATGGTTATAAAATAACGATACGAAATCATACGGTTATGTTGAATTCAAGTGCTAACGATTTACCTACTTTTGTTGGTCTGTATACAGGTCTAGACCATGATACAAAAACAACACTTTTTTCGTATAGATTGGCGTGATAAAGATGTTGTAACTGGTGTTAGAGATCAAGGTCAATGTGGTGCATGTTGGGCATTTTCAGCTATTGGTGCACTTGAAGGTCAAACTGCTATACATAGTCACAATCTTATCTATCTTTCTGAACAAAATCTAATTGATTGTTCGCAAAAACAAGGCAATATGGGATGTCAAGGTGGTACAATGGATCAAGCTTTTGAATATATCAAAGTAAACGAAGGTGTTGATACTGAAACATCGTATCCATATGAAGCTAAAGATCTTACATGTCGATTTCGAAAAGAAGATGTCGGTGCTAAAGATACTGGTTTCGCTAATCTTCCAGCAAAAGATGAAAATGCCCTTCAAAATGCTGTTGCAAGAATTGGACCTATATCAGTTGCAATTGATGCCAGTCATTCATCGTTTCAATTATACAGAAGTGGAAGTACGTAGGTTTTATTTTTCTTTTACAGCAAAAACACAAAGGATATTTCTAGTCTATGATGAGCCAGCATGTTCACAAACTAATCTTGATCGTGCTGTTCTCGTCATTGGTTATGGTACAGATTCAGGCACCGATTATTGGCTTGTCAAAAACAGGTACGTAATAGTTCTTCAACACATTAGACAATGAATTTCTTATTTTTATATTCTATATAGTTGGGGTCAAAGTTGGGGAATGGATGGTTACATCCGAATGTCAAGAAACAAAGCTAATCAGTGTGGTATTGCTACTGCTCCTACTTATCCAACTGTTTAAAAAATACTTCTTTTCATATTATTATCACAGTTGCTAGATGACGAAAATCATGTTTCATTGTTGAAGCCATTTGACAGCACTCACTTCATTTGCATATAGGAGAGCATAGCGATTGTTGGGTCTCTTTTTTTCATTATTTTAATTAAAAGAAACTGTTCGTCATATTTACAAATCAAACTGAATATGAAAAAAGAAAAAAAAATCTAAATCCAATCGAATTATTCATATAACTGTTCGTAATATTCGTCCTGTGAACAATCGTTCGGTAAATTCATCGGACTCATTGATTAGTGATCAACAAAATAAATCTGCAATCACATCTCATTCACTTGAAAACTATCAACAATATCAGCTATCATCAAATAAAAGTATTTCATTGTTTAAGTTATCTGAAATCAACTGTACGAACGATCATCATCGGAAAAAGAAAACAAAATGGTATATTCGTCAATACTTCGATGGAATACATCGGGTATAACAATTGCTAATTCATTGAATGGTCCGTATGGTTTCAAATTGGATAGATT
>ERZ778019.2614-NODE-2614-length-16342-cov-12.478971_pt1 | contig 16342 bp, 18 predicted proteins | sample MGYA00375749_ERZ778019 | MGnify/ENA primary metagenome ERZ778019 (study PRJEB29350, sample SAMN05389821) | bioreactor metagenome | isolation source: Ammonium sulfate bioreactor | place: South Africa: University of Cape Town | collected 2014-03-17 ... | reverse complement strand
ATGAAATAAAATGTTCAATAAACCTGAAATTCGAGTCCATATTTTTCTCGACAATAGTCTTTCAATTTTGGAAATGCATTTTCAATGAGAGAGTCTCGTTCAGCTAAAGTATCTGTAAATGTTGAACTAACGAAAACTCTTACAACTTTTGACCGAACATCTGGCAATTCCTGAGATCTACCGCGCAATAGATCCAAATAATATGTAGATTGCATATTGAAAAGCGAGTATCACTCTCACTAATAATTAAATATGTCAAATTTTTTCTAAATTGTTTCTTATATTGCTATAGGGACGCCATCTTGCTATTGATTTGTTAAAATCTAGAACCAATAAAATTTGAACAGAACAGATGATATACATCCAAACGTTTTGGTAGTAGTTTAATTCGTCTAGTCGACATAATAATGTCTCGATTTTACACGAATGTTTTTCTTTTCTCAACTATAATTACGATAATCTCATGTAGTAATGTTGATCATTCATTGCTGCGTGGTATCTCACCATCGCGTAACTATTTCGAATTCATTTTAACCTACGCTCTACATTTAAATTTATTCGTTTAGTAATATCAAAATATGTAACAACAAAACCATTTTCTTGTCTTGACGGATCATCTACCATTCCATTCGAATTTGTTAATGATGATTACTGTGATTGCCGAGGTATTGAACTATAGGATTTGTGACTTTTGCGGAGAAAACGTTTGTTTTGTTGAAGATGGAAGTGATGAACCAGGTACATCTGCATGTCCCAATGGACAATTCTACTGCGAAAACAAAGGCTATAAAGGTTCATTAATACCTTCACATTTCGTTGGAGATGGTATCTGCGGTATGTTTCAATCTTCGACATTGAAAATAATCTTGATAAAGGAATATTTTGATCATTTAGATTGTTGTGATGGATCCGATGAATATGAAACGACTGTTGCTTGCAATAACACATGTTTGTAAGTATTATCAAAATGTAGTGACACATTTTTTTGAAAATTATTATTATTTAGTGAATTAGGCCAAAAAATTCGTGCTGAACGTGCTGCTCAACGTGCTTTACATGAAGCTGGTGTTGCTAAAAAGAAAGAAATCATCGCTAATGCATTAACAATTAAAGCTGAACGACAAGTAATACGATTTTCAATTGTTTTCGCCAATTGATTTTTGTCTATTCTAGGCTCGATTAAATGAACTTGGACGTAGTTTAGAACAAGCTCAAAATGAATTAAAAGAAAAAGAAGGTTGTCTATTCATTTTTTTCGATGAGAGGCCAATTTTAAAGTTCTTTTTTTTATTAATTTTAAATAGAATTAAAACAAAAAGCTGAAGCTCCAGAAAATGAAGCCAAAGAAAAACATCAAAAACTTTGGGATGGTAATTCGATTTTTCATTTTCTCGAATTATTAAACATCGATCTTTGATTAGAACAACGTGCTATTCGAGAAGCTCTTGTTCGTCAAAATCAAATGCGTGAAATGTTCGCTGATTTAGACACAAATCATGATTCATTGTAAGACACGAATTTGAAAGACAAACATTGAAAATGATTTCGATTTTGTAAATAGAGTTTCAATTGACGAATTACAAAAACATACAGAACTTGATACTGATCTTGAAAGTGAATTTACTGTTGAAGAAGCTCGCGTATGTTGTTGTCGAAAGAGAGAGAATTGAATGTTTTTTTTCTGTTTAGTCAATTCTCGGTGCAGATTCAGTTAATTTCGATGCATTCAATGTAACTGTATTCGAACAAATTTCGAATTCGTATCAAAAACTTTCCGAAACAATCGTTCAACCTCCAGTAGATCTTCAGGATATTGCAGCTGAAACCGAGCAACATTTAAAACAAGAACAAGGCGATCACGCTGATGAACATGAACATGAAGAAGGTGAAGGTGAAGAGGATTTTTCTGATCATCAACCACCACCACCAACGGTATGCTGAATTAAAACATTCGAAATTTAGTTTTGTTTCTGTTTGTTTTTATTTTAGTCACTTGAACATGAAAAACATATTCATGATGATTTAGCTCCAGAGTACGATGATGAAACGAAACGATTGATACAAGCAGCTGACCAAGCTCGAAACGAATACAATGAAGTCGATCGACGAGTACATGATATTCGTCGACAATATGAGTAAGACGACAATTTTTCTTAGATTTTGATTCTTTTCTTATTTTTGCAGAGATTTAAAACGACAAGGTGATGTTGACATTGGAGTTGACGGTGAATTTGCTTCATTTATTGATCAATGTTATGATTACGAAGAACGTGAATATACCTATCGTGTTTGCATGTTCAAAGATGCAAAACAAATTCCAAAAGGTGGCGGCAGTGAAGTGACTATTGGCTATTGGGATTCGTGGTCTGGACCGAAAAATAATGAATATTCAAAAATGAAATATGGCAACGGTGCAACATGTTGGAATGGTCCAGCTCGTTCGTTGACCGTTACACTTCGTTGTGGTATTGAGAACAAAGCTGTCGATGTTCGAGAACCGACTCGATGCGAATATACAATGATATTCGAAACACCGTCGGTTTGTGATGAAAAAATTGCAACGTCAACTTTACATGCTGATCATGCTGAACTTTAATTGACTGATTGTTGACCTTTCGTTCGTTCGTTCGTAGTTAGAAACTGCTTTTTTTGTTCTTCGATTCGGTGATATTGACATTGTTATGAAAAGAAAAACATTTATCTCATTTTCGTCTGTTTTTTATCAAATCTATATCATCAGTTGTTCAAAAATAAAAACATCAGAAAACAAAATACTGGTATGCAGATGAACTCGACGTAGGAATGTTTATTAATATAGAATATAAAATCGCAAACGATAAAATAAACAGAACAAAAAAGTTTTTTTTTTCAATAGTTTTTGGTCCTCGAATTTGTTTATGGTTTGTGCACTTTGCCCAAATAATCTTCAAATAAATTGTTGCTTCCATATTTCTGTTGTAGAAAATCTCCTTTTCTAGTCAGAATATATGAAAAGTTCTGTTGAATTTCATAATTGAGCAATAAAACTTGGCCAGTAACTTTAGTTGCAGCTGCATGAGCTCTGTCCAATGAAGATACGGAGACTATTGTTACCTTTTCCGATTTGGAGTTTCTATTTTGTCTATGAACAGTACCCGGGGTTATTTTAACCCAACTAGTATTGGATACTCTTTCAAGATCACCGGATATTTTTGCACTTGGTTTATTTGCATCTACAGTCATGACTGCTTCGAGACTTGCTTTTTTAAATAAAAGATCATTTGTATGAAATGAAACCCAAATATCTTGACGATACGCATTTGCTACATGTGTAATGTTACTCCAATGAAAACACCATTCCCAAATATCTTTTAAGGTCATTTTTTGTAGCGTCCTTAAACACTGTAAGTTTTGTTTTTGTGTTTATTTAAATGATCGATTACTTACTTAAATATAATCGAGATGATGAAACACGAACGAAAATGTGAGTGTGTAAATGTGGATGTCAGTTGCAGACAGTTCTCTTATATACGTACATTGTCTGAAAATTAGTCATTCTATTTCGTCGAAGCGTGAGCCGTTATATTTCTCTTCTTTCTGATTGTTTTTCTCATATTTTTCTTTTCGAACATTCTACTACTTCGCATTCTTCTCTATTCTTTTTTTCTCATGCGTTTATTTTCCTCCTACTGAAGGGGCAGTTTTCATTTTTCGTTATTATTCGATATACACGCTCACAGGAACGCGACAATTGGTCAAACGAAAATTGGTCGCAGGCCAAAAGTGAGGGTGAGGACATGTGACTAATTTTCGTAGACCGCACGCTCACACTTTGCTATCGAAGTTAAATCTCGATGAAACAAAACGAATAATTTTTCGTTCTATCGAAAAAAGACGGACTTTGAAATGAGTTTATATATCCTTTCTCTCGTTATTATTTTTCTGCACAAGCAGTATACGTAAAACGCATGACAAACAAACATTTCAAGGGAACGAGATTTTTCTGCGAACTATTTTATCATGAGAAAATCAGTTGAACAAGTCGAATGAAATTGAAATTCAATATCAATAAAATGTGAATAAGAAAAGAGAAATGTAAATCTATGAGTTTAATTAGCTGTATCTGGTTTCTTTTGATGGTGAACTATTCTTTCACTACGAGTGATACTTTGACTAGCTTTTGATCTCGGTGATATAGCTGGAAATGTGAATGGTCCATCCAGTGTATTATTTTCTAGAAAGAACCAAAAACTATTGTGTTTTTCTTTTGAAATAATATCTCACGAGATGTATCGACTGGTTTAGTATCGGTCTTATTTGTTCGAGTGGTAAGCTTTTCAGATGTTTGAAAATTGAGTTTACTTAGAACACTCGATGAAACAAATGATGATAAATCATTTTCTTCTGTTATTTTTGTAGATATCGGACGAATCTATGAAATAAATATAACGATTTACGTACATGTAATAAATAGATAAACAAACTTTTCGTTTTAATGGTTCATCTGAAGTCACATCTGTTTTGGCGTCGTCATTGAGTTCATTTTCGGAATGATTTTCTAAACCAAGAGATCCAAATGTTGGTCCCATAGTTAAATTATCACTTGTTTTATGATTTCCATCAGTGAAATTTTTTGTTAAGAATAACAATGATGGTGTTGGCTGAGGGGTTTCTCGAGCACGAGTATTCATTTGAAACATTGTTGCTGTACTATGACTACCAATCTAAATCGAGAAAATGGTCACGTTTATTTTCAATTGATCGATTACTACTGGTTTAGTTTCACGAGCATTGGAATGATATCTAAAAATGGATGGATTTGCATGAATCGATTGTTTTCGTTCCTTGGGTATTTGTTCTTGTTCTTCATCGGATAGATTACATACAGCTGTTGAACGTAAAGAATAACTTGGCGCAGCAACTATATGCGGAGTAGTTGGAGGCGCGACTTTGCGTTCAGTATTAGCCTGTTTAGGAAGAGATGGTGTGGCTGATTCCGCGATATTTCGAGTGCGTTCTCGACTATTGAGTGATCTTTTGGGTTTTTCATCGATTTTCTTTGGATCATCGTGTTGAGGTGGTTTTATGCGTTTATTATTGGATGATATTGTTATTGTTGTTGTTGCTGTTGTTGATGGTGGAGTTATTTTTTTCACAGATGGTCGTTTTTCAGTGACTGAAATGACAAATAATTAGATCAAGAATTATTATTTGTCATACATACAATTGTTCTTAGATTGAGAATTGAAAGATTTGACAGAAGCAGTGGGCTTAATTGGAACACGAGGACTCGTCGATATATTACTAGTAACTGGAGGAGCAGGAGAAAGACGTGTTTCTTTTTGAACTTTGATCGGTGTACTTCGATGATCACTCGTTGGCGTCATAGCAGTAACATCAGGACTTTGTACTGCAAATTGACTAACATACAAATCGGTTGTATTTAAATGATAATTAGGAGAAGTAGAAATCGGCTTTGGTGTAGTCGTTGTTTTAGAAGATACACGAGGCTGTGGTGAGGGATGAACTTTGCTTGATTTTGGTGTTTGAAGAGGAGAGGCAATTGGTAGAATATCAGGTGTATGACGATCTAGATTTGATTGTAATATTTGTGCTGATACTTTAGCAGCTGACGGTTGAAGAGGATCGAGACTTTTGTAAATCTCCGGTGTTTTGAATGCCAATGGGATCATAGACGCTGTTGAAGCTTGAGCATCTTTTGGAGAGTCATCAGCAGAGAGTTCAGGTGTTTTGCGTGTAACGGATATTGGAGGTGTATGTTGAATTTTGTGAGAAATCAACGTAGATGATACCATTCGAATGAGTGAATCCTCTGGAGATATATGATCTTTTTTAGGTTCAGGTGTTCGATGTGATGAATTCAATGGCGGCTCAATATCAGGTGTATTTATAACCGTTGTCATTACAGGTGAGATAGCTGGAGGTCCAATTGCAGGAGTGACAATTGGAGCTGACAAATTCGGATTTGGATAGATTACTGGAGAAGCAGTTGTGGGCGGATTCGTAGCGATGGCAGGCACAGGCATTACTGTATTCAGAGTATTTGATTGTGGATAGAGTGTTGAAGTATTAGGATTATATGTCGGATAGGATGAAGGAGGATAAGGATTCGTATTTTGAACAACCGCATTTTGAGAAGTCGCAGTTTTCGTTGACGAGTTGCCCATGATGAATTTCTTTTTTCAGAATGAGGGTCGGATGTACAGCCTTGTCAGAGAATTGATTGTTATTTTTCAATGGCTTCACAACGCAATACAATTCTTCATTCGTAAATCTAATTAAAAGAAAAAAATTCTACAGGTATTTCTGTTCTTTGACAATTTGTGACATCTGTCGTTCAGATAATAGAGACTGGCCTTCTTATTGATTAGTCATTGAACCAATGATTGCGAAAAGCCATCTGTGTTTTATTTATTTTTTTATTTGATCGTAGGAAAAACGGCGAAGCAATGACCCATTGACGGACGCGTCAACGCTCTTGCATCATTCGTTTCTGCTAAAGTTCATTTTCTAGTTTAACTTTTTCTTCTAGAAATAGATTCTTTCAAAAAACCTTTAAATTATCATTGATTATTTCATTACAAATCATCTAGTTTATCTTGTCTTCTTTGTTTGTACATTATTTTTAATGTTTTAACTCAATCAAATCGAGAGACATAACATCCGATGGAAGCAAATAAAGACTCTGCTTTACATTACCTTGAACTCGCTGAAAAAGCAATTCATGCTGATGATTTTGAACGTGCTATTCGATATATAAAAAAATCTGAAGATTTATTTCCCACACAGAAAGCTAAAGGTGATTTTAGTGATTGAATATTCGTTTCGTAAATTAATATTTAACATTAGATCTATTTGAGAGAATCAAAAATTCGTCGAATCAATCAACTAATAAGAGTCGAACTCAAGAATCATCTACTCCAAATCACGATCATTCAACCACAAATGGAACATCAACGCATGCAAGACATCGAACAACGTCAGGATCAACTGGCGATTATACAGCTGAAGAAGCTGAAGCTGTGCGACGGTAGCTAAATCAAAATTTTTCGTTATTATTCATCGTTGAATCACAAAACACATATTTAGAATAAAAAATTGCAAAGATTTGTATGAAATTCTCGGTGTTACTAAAACTTCATCGGAAGCTGAATTGAAAAAAGCCTACCGAAAACTAGCTCTACAGGTAAAATATTTTTCGAAGTTCTTCTTATCCTCGATCGATTCATTTTTGTTTTTTTCTTAATTTCAGTTTCATCCAGATAAATGTAAAGCACCAGGTGCTACCGACGCTTTCAAAGCTATTGGCAAAGCATTTTCAGTATTAAGCGACGCCGACAAACGAAGACAATACGATCAATACGGTCATGCTATGGAGCCACAACATCATCGTGGATATAATAGTGGTGGCTCTCGACAATACTATTACTATGCCGATGAAGACGACGACTTTTCCGCAGAAGAATTATTTAATATTTTCTTCGGACATACTGGTAAATCATCGTTGAATCACATTGTTTGTTCTCGAAAATGAATTTTCAGGTGTCAATACTCGAGGACATCGACGTCGTCAACAACCACATGCATACCATTTTACTACAAATACAACACAAAATGTTTGTTGCTCATTATTTTCAAATTTTCATTTCAATAGATCGTCGTTTTTATTTAGACTTCTCACACGCTTGCCCAATTATTACCTTATCTACTTTTATTTCTTATTTCGATTTTGGGAACTTTATTTGTAAGCGATCCACAATTTCAATTGCATCGTACTGGGTAAATTAACATTATTCATCCTATTTCGAATTCGAACTTATTCATTTAGAAAATATACTCAGCGACAAGTAACACGTTCGCCCGTTGTTGAATTTTATGTTAAACCAGACTTTCGTATGCCAAAAACTGAAGCCGATCTCTCCCGATTAGAAACATCTGTCATCGAAGAATACGTCAGCGATCTTCGACATCAATGTCAACGCGAACAACAGTACAAAGAATCATTGCTATGGCGTGCACGAATGATGAACGACGAGAATCTATATCGACAAGCAACGAAACAAGCAACACCATCTTGTACTCGATTAAATGAGTTTATACGTGGATATGTCTAGTCTTCATAGAACATTAACAGTGAACCGATATGATCATTCGTTTCGTGTTTTCATTTTTCTTTTGTTCTGTTTCTCTTTCTTCGTCGATTATGTGATGCAATTGTAAGAAAAAAATCCCATTTTTTCGCTTGTTGCAAATAAATAGAACAAAATCAATTTTTCGTTTGGTGACTTTTTTTTGTTTATTTTTAACTGGAAATAGATAGAACACACGTGAGACAATCAATATGCTGATCTTTTCTTTCTTCATCGATCATACAGAAAAAGAAAATTTGAAAAGCTGGAGTATTTTCACTGTTTATTCTATGACACACAGAAAAAATCTGTATCTCGGTGAAGAGAAAAAAATACATATATGGAGAGAGAGAGAGAGACGGGATTACTCAGATCAAATAACTCTAAGGATATATCGTCGAAAGAAAAAAGAAAAGTAATAAACTATATAGTTAGATCTAAAGCACCACGCATCTTCTTCTTTTCTTTTTTTTTGTCTATAAACTAAAGATCTATTTGGCATAGGATGCTTGTCCAGCAAGGACTAAATATCGTTTGAATTCATCATAGAGGACGAGGACAAGGGATGAACCAACACTACGATAAAGATTCGATAAGTTGCCTTTGAAGAAGGCGGTAAAGCCTTCGGTGACAGCGATCTTTCGTGCACAATCTAATGTTCCTCGGTAGATAACATCACCACGACCACTTTGCATCATCAAACGACTAGACGAAGAGAAGAAGAAAACAAACTAGATCTTTACAAATTCAAATCAACCTACCGACGAATGGTATCGAGTGGATAGGCGAGAAATTCCGATGATGAGGTGATGAATTGGGCGAAAAGAAATCGATAGAGAAAACTTGGATTTGGATTGTCACCAAACATGAATTTCTTTCCAGCATCATAACCACCGAAGTAGAATGCCCGATAGACGAAGATACCGGCAACACTAATGGCAAAACCTCGATAGAGACCTTGAATGCCATCAGCTTTGTAAATTTTGATAAGACAATCGTTCATGCCTTTGAATTGTCGTTCGTTAACTGACTTGCCGATATCGACACCGAGACGTGTACGAGCAAAATCCAATGGATACACGAACAATAAGCCAGTGGCACCAGCCATACCACCAGCAAATAAATTACCGGCGAAGAATTTGTATGGATTTAAAACGGGATTGTAATTAGCGAACATTTGTTGATAACGTTCTTTGAATGCAAAGTTCAATGCTTGCTTTAAAAAAACAAATTATTTGCTGAATGCTTTCGAAATCGAATAAAAAAGAAGATTTACTGTTGGAAAATAACGAAGAACGTTGGCCCAGTTGCCACGCCAGAGTGATAGGGCTCCTTCTTCTCGAATACATCGAACGAGACAATCCCCGAAACCTTTGTATTTCGTGCCTTTGGAGATTTTTTGATTTACATCTTGAGTTTGTAACAAAAGTTTTACACGTTCAAGTGGTGCGACGGCAGTTTTCGAAATAGCTCCCTACAAAAAATATACATACATTCGAATAACAAATCAACAGTATTTCTTGTATACGTACAGCTAAAATAAAATAAAGAAACAAGATAACCTTTAGAATCGAGAAAATCTAAAAGAGAAAAACAAACCTGTTCCACCAGCGAGAAAATCTATTAAAACATCTTTGGTAGTTGCAGATGGTTTTTGCGGTACTCCGGTTGGGCCACCCATATCGATCTAAAATCAGTAAATAGACTTGTTTTTTACCTTGAAACAATTTTAAAATTCAATTTCTGTTGTTTATTTTTCTCGTCGACAACGACAACAAGTCCGTCGATAGATGCAGCTACTCCTTGAAAATATTTTGAGAAGGAGAAGGAAGGGAAAAAATAGAAGTATGCCAACAACCAATGGAAGTCTATTCCATACTCTCAGAATTACGAACGACAGAGATCGCTGATTGATGATAGATACTTCAACAGCATGTTTTTATTTTCTACATTCCATAGCTTTTACCTGGAAGAGTCAGTATAACACAGATTGGAATGGACTTTTCCTTTCCTTTCCAAAAGTCAAAGTCCAGCGTACGAAATCGTATGATCTCATAATTAATTTATGAGTGAAGCCATAGGCCTTCTGTTTTAAAAGGATATATGAATGAAAAATGTAGCATCATTGGACATTATTCTTTAGTAGTATTTTTTTTATTAATCAAAGCATGAAACAGCATTTCAATTCGGCCCGCCAGAAGAAGCAATTTCGTATCATTCATAGAAGTATTAGATCATCAAAAAGCTTACGAAGTACACGTGTTAAATCTAGCAATCTAGAAAACATTGTTTCAGTAAAATCATTTTGAAGAATAACTAAACAATATTCATTATAATTTCTTTCAATAGTCATCAGTACCGGAGTCTATTTTATCCGGCAATTCACAAAATGTGAAACAGAAAAATGAACCATTGTCAACTTCGGATAAGCAAAATCTTTCACCCTCAAGAATAAGTATGAAAGTAAAAACACAATTTTTAGTTTTCATATGTTTGTTCGTTTAATATCTTGTTATTTCACAAATAGAGAAACACTATTCGACCACATCCTGAAGCACTATTTCGAATTAAGCGACGTCGTTTATCACAAATAAACATCCAAAAAAAGTCTAGATGTTTTATATCTAAATATTGTCCATGTTTCTGTTCTCGTTTGTGCGTATTGATATCCATAGTTAGTGTTATTCTTCTCGCTATACTGGTTGCTGCAGTTACTCTTGCACTATTATCAAAAAATCAAACAACAACAACAACTGCAACTACTACTGGTAAGAATCAGATCTGTTTTTCATTGAATTCTATTATCGTTTGAAATCGATGAAATAGTTGGTGTTTTATTAATTGGTAGTAATGATACTCTACAAGGTATTTGGAATACAGTTTCTGGAGGCGACAGTATGTTAGCAACACCAGGCAATAGCCGAGGAAATTATGTAGCAACCGAAGGACCATCGAATGCATTCGATGGTAATTGCAGTACTAAATTCTTAAGTTTTGGTAATTGTACCGTTAATGCTACAACGTGTGGTACCAACACTGGCTTTTATGTAGTTTTAGCAAATGGCACAATTGTAATGAAAAATTTACGTTTTTGTACGGCAAATGATATACCCAACGTGATCCAATAACAATGACATTATAAGGCACTAATCAAACAGGTTCAGCTCTTCAACTTGGTTCAAGTTGGACCTTAATTTATAATGGTTCGTGTGGACTTGATACTGATCCAGGACGGAATCAATATGGTCAATTAATATCATTCTCATATAATATGATCTCTTATCTCGCTTATAGAATTCTTATTAGTTCGAAACGTGGATTCAGTACCTCTGTTCAATACGGAGAAATGAAACTTTTTGCGTCCTAAATTCAATTTTATGTGATTGATTGATACTCAGGTTGTTGCGAATTGACAATGTTTTGAGTATCTTATTCATTATTCTAATTAAAAAGTTGTACGTATTTTTATTAACATAGAAGAATGTTTATTTAGACAATTGTTTGTGTTGTGTTAGCATATTATGATACAGTTTGATGAACATATACTAGAATATAAGCATTTTTAGTTACAATGTCCCTTTCATCATTAATTTCTCGTGTTAGATCATCATTGAATGAATACCACTTTTGATTTTGATAATTCTTGGCATATGTTGTATAATGTCCATATGTCAAAGTGCCTGTATGATTAGATACGGCAACAAGATCGTATGAAGCTAACATATTCTCACCATTACGATAATTCTCGGCAATATATTTGCCTAAATTGAGATCTTTTAATGGAAAATCGATAAATGTATCGATTTTACTACTAGAATGAACATCAAATGGAAATCGTTTTAATTGTATAATTAATACTGGTGGTAATGGTAATGTGAAATCTGCTTTTTGTTTAGCTCTTGTAAGACCTTGACATTTTGAACAATAGTAATCACCATTAAGGGATTCTTCACGGAAGAAGTCTTCTAGTAGTGTATTTAATGATGCATCTCTAGGTTTGTATTCAATATTGACGTGATTTTTATATACATCAACGTATTGTGAATCAATTTCAACTACTAATTTGTCCGAATAATATAATAATTCATTCAGATTTCTTTCTGAAGATAAATGAAGATACTGTAGATCACTATCAACTCTGTAAAGTTTAAATGCAGAAGTTGGTGCATTAGTAATTGAACAAAAATAAGCTTGAATTTGATTGATTTGTTCCACTATATGCGCATAGCGACAGTTATATGAGGGTCCCATAAGGAAAAGTGGTGGCCGAAAGCATTTTCGTGTTGTCTTTTCTATAAATTCAACTTGAAGATGTTTTTTATCATTGGTTTTCTCTGGAACTTCGATAAAGGCAAGGCACGATTTGATCCTATCATTGATATGTGTACAAGAAAAGTATTCATCCATAACGTAATTATCAACAATTTTGACAGGTTTAATTTGTGTTGGTAATAATTTTGGATAATATTGTCGAATAAATGATTCGATAAGTGCACCAACTGTTGTTGCATTGGAACAAATAGAAATCGAACGCTGTTCTCCATATTTTCCAAGATAAATAATATCGTATTGGTTGACATCATTGCTCATTGATAATGGTAAAAAGCTAATTGTCTCTTCATTGATTTCAAGAGAATCACAATGTAAACATCGAACACTTGATTGAACTTGACCGTGAAATAAGCGCGTAATTACTGTTCTTTCATTTGTCAATTCTTGATGTATTAAATGTAGAAAATAGTTCATAAATTCTTGAGCATCATGTTGACGATATTTTGTAAAATGTGGCAAATCTTCACGAATATTAATCAATAAAGATGATGGCTTTGTATTCGTATATTCACCTGACCATATAGTTCTGATTAAATTTACATAAGCACTAATAACTGGGGCATTCATTGTTTCGTCAAATGATAAAATTTTCTGAGTTAACGATGGTACATTACTTAAACATTGCAAAGCACTATTCATGAAACATGTATTACCTAAGTTTGTAAGGCCACATACTCCCGGAAAAGGATCATCCTTTGTACCAAAACTAATCACAGAGTTTGTTACAAAATCTAACTCAGCTAACGATTGACCATCCAGAGTTTTACCGAATATCAACCATTCATATTTTTTCTGTACATATAAATTATGCGTTTCTTGATTTGTAACCATTTTTCTTGCTCGTTCTTTTAGTTGTCCTAATGTTACAGATGATTGTATTGTGAGATGAATTGTATCTGATATGCATTTTGGTTGTCTACAAAGTATCAAACAAAGTTCACATCTCTCGTTCATATGTTCCAGTTTTTCGATGTTTAAAATAGAATGGCTACGAAACCTTAAAGGTATACTTTTATCAGACAGATTCGTTCCGTCAAATCTTTGCCAACTATTGTTTTCAACATTGAAAATCGACAAACAAAATTCTGTTGGCAATAATGTTACTTCAACCTGTTTGCATATCTCTTGTTTTAGCTGATCATACGTTAAATTGTCTCGCATATAAATATATTTACTATTATTTCGATCACGATTTTTACATATCTTCAACGAAATCATCTTTGGAGTGGAAGATAGTGTTGGTATTGTTGATAAAGGTGAATTATTCATTCTTGAGAATTCATTAATCATAGAAAACAAATGTGAAATGAAAAATCTGAAATAAGTATCAAGAACTTTTATTATCTATTTTTTTCTGTAAATAAACTAAAATATAAGCATTTCGAGTTACAATACAGCGAGTATTTTCAATTGGCATATATTCGGAATCATTAAAATAATACCATTGATCAGTACCATTGAGTCGAGCATAAGTTGTATAATGTCCACCTTTTAAGTTGCCTACATGCATTGAAACAGCAACAAGATCATATAGTACATCATTAACTTTCCAATCAGAAATTGGATAGTCAACGAATGTATCTAGCTTTTCATTAGTTTCATCGAAAGTAAACCGTTTAAGTTGAACGATGATGACTGGTGGTAATGGTTGACAAATACTTGTCTTCTGCTTAGCTTCTCGAAGATCTTGACAACTTGAACAGTAGTATTGTCCATCAAGTTGCTCTTCTTTAATGAAATCATTTAATAAGGAATCCAAAGATACTCGTGGTTCATCGCCGAGTGGTAACGGTAGACAAAAAGTTGTTTCTTCAATTGAATCGTCAGTACCACAATGTAAACAAGTAACACCGGATTGTGTTTGGATACGAAAGAAATCGGTAACAGTCGATGTTTGTCCTTCAGATTCAGATTGAAGAGCATTAAGAAGTGAGTTCATGAATTCATGAGAATCCTTTTGAGCATAATCAGAAAAGATTGAAGCGTGCTGAGCAACACGCTTTTTAATAATATTAGGTGTAACACATGAATTCTGACCTGACCACATTGATTGAATCAATGAAATATATGCTTGAGTGACAGTTCTCTGACTTTTAATTTTCTGCTGACTATTGCCCCATTCTATTAGTTGTGGTATTTGACTAAGGCACTGAATAGCACTGTTCATATAACACGTATTACCAATGTTTCTTAAACCACATAAACCTGGTCGATGAGGCAGCTTATCAAATTTAGGAATTTCTGGCAAATGAACTTTGTTTGATACTTCGGTAGAATTATAAGCGATTGATCCAGGAGATGACCATGACATCAATCCAATTAATTGCAAATAACGAATAAAAATTAAAAGGAGAACGTCTGTCGATAGATCAGCATTCATATTTAAAGCATTTTCAGACGCTTCTTCAGAGGAATTGGCTGATACCTGTTCTATTAGTAATCGTAGGACACGTAAATCTAAGTACGACATCATTTAATAATGAAATAAATATTTTATTTTACAACAACTCACCAAAATCATTCCATTGGTAAAAATCCACAATTGGTACTATACATACATATAGCGGCGTACCACTGACATTCACATTATATGTGCAAGTGTCATTTACTGTGATATCACCACGTTGTGATATAGACTGTTCTAAAAAATGCATCTACAATGAAAATACAACGAAAATTTTAATTATCTTCTTTTAAATAAATCAAAACATATGCTTGTTGCGCAATAAATGGAACTGTTACATTTTTATTATCAATTTCTATTACGTGACTATCATCGAACCGATACCATTTTTTCGTTCGATAATTTCGTGCTATCGTTGTATAATGTCCACCAAACAAACTTCCACTATGTAATGAGACTGCAGACAATTTATATTTGTCATTGTTCGATAGCAAATTTTTGTATTCAAGTTTATATTGAACAAGTGTATCAATCTTCTTATTTGAATTATCAAATGGAAATCGTTTCAGTTGAATAATAAGCACACGAGGTAATGGAGAAATGATTGTTGTTTTTTGTCGAGCAGGTGTATAGTCGTTGCATTGATGACAATAATATGTTCCGTTTAAATCATTTTCTTGAGAAAATTCTCGAATGAGATCTTCGAGAGGTATACTTGTTAAGTTACATGATTCTATCTCTGATAATGGAAGAGAAAGGAATGTCGTTGTTTCATTGATCATATCAATATGTTGATGTTTTTGGCATATTGTTTTTGATTCAGTGGTGATTCGAAAAATATCAACAATAAACGAATTTGGATCAACATTCTCTACTGCATTAAGAAATGAGTTCATGAATTCATGAGAATCTTGTTGACCGTAATCAGTAAATAAAGGTGCTACACGGCTAACAAATATTTTCAAATCTCTTGGAGTAAAGCAATGATTACGACCAGACCACATAGCTTGTACCAAAGAAATATAAACATCAATTACATTACTGCATTTTAATGGTGGTTTTCGCTGCATAGCCCATTCAGTCAGTATCGGTATACTGCTTAAACATTGAATAGCACTGTTCATAAAACATGTATTTCCGATATTGTCGAGACCACAACGACCTGGAATGTAACGCGTTGGTAGTTCTAATATTGTATTCGAAGTAACTTCGTTTTTAGTGGCATTTGAAGAAGATGATATTGGTGGTAGTTTGGGTTTTGATGAAAGACCTGGAACAATCGGAGATGAACGTATTTTATCTAGATTTTTACATTCTTCTTTTGCAGATCCTGCAAAACTAAAGGTTGATCGAGGTACAACTGGTGGACGATTGTCTTCAATTTGGTCTATAAAACAAGCATTTTTATTATACAGTTAGATAAAAAAAACTATCACGTAATTATTTTCTTACGTGAAATTAACTGTTTATCGGATTT
>ERZ778019.2605-NODE-2605-length-16405-cov-22.406177_pt1 | contig 16405 bp, 14 predicted proteins | sample MGYA00375749_ERZ778019 | MGnify/ENA primary metagenome ERZ778019 (study PRJEB29350, sample SAMN05389821) | bioreactor metagenome | isolation source: Ammonium sulfate bioreactor | place: South Africa: University of Cape Town | collected 2014-03-17 ... | reverse complement strand
TATCTTTTGATGCCATAATATCGGGTGTTTGAGATGGGCAAAGATGTCCGCAAGCTGAAATACCGTCAAAATTGGCCTAAAAACTGGATTTTTGCATAGTCTGTCATAGGACAAGTTTATAATTTCATATTAGATCCAGTCTGGAAGTTTTCCAACTTTGTAGAACTCGACGAGCTCTATCTTTTGATGCCATAATATCGGGTGTTTGAGATGGGCAAAGATGTCCGCAAGCTGAAATACCGTCAAAATTGGCCTAAAAACTGGATTTTTGCATAGTCTGTCATAGGACAAGTTTATAATTTCATATTAGATCCAGTCTGGAAGTTTTCCAACTTTGTAGAACTCGACGAGCTCTATCTTTTGATGCCATAATATCGGGTGTTTGAGATGGGTAAAGGTGTCCGCAAGCTGAAAAACCGTCAAAATTGGCCTAAAAACTGGATTTCCGCCTAGTCTGTCATAGGACAAGTTTATAATTTCATATTAGATCCAGTCTGGAAGTTTTCCAACTTTGTAGAACTCGACGAGCTCTATCTTTTGATGCCAAAATATCGGGTGTTTGAGATGGGCAAAGATGTCCGCAAGCCGAAAAACCGTCAAAATTGGCCTAAAAACCGGGGTTTTACTTAGTATTTTACGGGAAGTATATTTTATACCCACTGTATTGGACGTGTCCACGATGGCAATTCATGGAACCCAATGAAATACGTGAATTTCTGGGATATTTTGTTGAGGATGGTACATAATGAGGAGCGTATGTCTAGTGAAGTTTTCAGTTTAATATGATGAATGTATTTGTGAGTGAGGATGTCGCAGGGATATAGTGTTGTTTACCGGGGAGGCTCTGATACAAGCACGTGAGTCATAGTTAACGAAAATTTAGGGTTTATTGTGGATATTCTGTGCAGTGGATTGTTTATTCGGTCATTTTGTTAAACGTTTTCGTTGTTATAGTTTATTCATATGAGTGATCGCGTTTGTCCTTGTGGTGCCCGACTCGATCGTAGTTCTACGACTCGGTCGTTGAAATGTAATGGGATGCGAATGTTTATAGCAATGCGAACAATGAGATCTTGGCCGGTTGAAACGAAAATCGGCAATATTTGTCGGCTTTCATATGCACGATGGAAAAAAGAAAATTCAGAGTTTTCTATGTTCATTAGACTATTAGAAGGTGATGATGTTGTTGAAAATGATAATGAAGATTTTTCTGTGAGTGTTTCTAAATTACTTGTACAAGTTTATTTGTAGCGCATGCATTTTAGACGCAAACGATGGATGTGGATGTACAGACGGAGAGTGATTTTCTCTCAACAGCTACTAGTTTTGATTTTGTGTCTGGCAGTTACAAGAAGAGCGAAATCGTGAAATTGCAGCTCAATTCCACTGCATCGTCGCACCAGTTAAAAATATTTTCATTATCCGGAATTAGAATATCTGTCATTTTTTCGTTTAGAAAGTGTTTCATTTGTCGGAATGAGCTTTATCGTAATTCGGTCGTTGTTTCTTCGAATGATCGATTTTCGTTATTTTTCGAGCGAAACGTTTGGATTCCAGATGGCGCCCGTTGTTGTTCTATTCATGTGGTCGATCATCAGATCAAAATAGAAGATTTCAATCAGATAAAACCATTTTCAATACGAATACAAGAATTGAGCTCAGAAGATGTCCAATTCTTCTTAAGTAAATGTCAAGAGTTGTTCAAAAATCATAAAAGAAGATTTAACTTTGACAATCACCGAGATGTGACTGATGATGAATACCGTTTACTAACCAGTCTTTCAAGAGAGGACTTCGATGATCTCGTTAATACTATTTCTTCATCGAATATTCGCAATTCTTCGAATCGATCAATTCGTACATGTATTGGAATTTATCTATGCAAGCTTAGATTGGGTGTGTCGAATCGGTTGTTAGCTCATATGTTCGATCTGCCCGACAAGAGAGCAGTCTCTCGGATTATTGAAAGTGCTCGGCAAGCTGCTTCGATCAGTTTTGTACATAAACACTTGGGATTTTCGCATGTAACGCGTACAGACGTAATCAATCATCATACAACTACGCTGGCACGACAATTGATAACAGATGGTAGTATTAATACCGCAATCGTTTGTATCGATGGTACTTATATATACATTCAAGTAAAATTGCTTTCTCGCAAACATGTATGTAATTTTCTTCTGTTTAGAAATCACGTAACAACGAATTCCAAAGAAAAACTTTCAATCTGCACAAAAAAAGATCGTTATTAAAACCGATGATGATTGTAACAACAACTGGGTATATAGTAGCTTGTATCGGACCATTTTTCTCCGATTTTAAGAACAACGACGCATCCATAATGAAGGATATATTGCTACGCAACACAGACAACATACTCCAATGGCTTGATGAGGTAATTTTTCCTTGTGGCATAAAAATATACAAATACATTTGTTTAGCGTGATGTTGTCGTTGTTGATAGAGGTTTCAGAGATTGCCTTTCTGTTATGCAAACTCTTGGATTGGACGTAATGATGCCACCTTTCCTTGATGGTCGACGTCAATTTTCAACCGACGAAGCTAATCAGTCGAGATGCATTACAAAAGTGCGATGGGTGGTCGAAGTCGTGAATCGTCGGATCAAACAATTCAAATATTTTGCGAACACCGTTCAAAATTCGTCTTTGCCATACTTAGAGAGAGATATTTCCTTTGTATGTGCCATAATCAATCGGTACCAACCACCAATGAACAAAACGAAAACCGACGACATGGTAATCTCTCACAAAATTGAACAGCTTATTCACGAAAAGAATCAGATACACGCAGTAAAAGTTAATGAAAAACCCATCAAACATTCATTTTTTCTTTAGTTGCTCGAACAAAACAATTTGATCAAGCGTGTTTCTCAGTGGGAGACCATCCATCACGATGAAATTCTCGATAGCTTTCCGATTTTATCCGAACAGGATATTGGTGATATAACACTCGGTAAACAATTTGTCTCTTATTTCTCGCTTCATTCGTCTTTTTTAGGCGTTTTTCAACTTAAACGTGCGCGTTCCTATGTTGAAGAACGATTAACAACGTCGAATGAAATGGAAGTACCGCAATATTCTCTACAACGCTGCCGCAGTATCCCAAATCTCATTCGTGTTCCAACTCAATCGGCACACAGTACAAGAACACAATATCATCCTACAATACAGTTCACCGCAAATAAAATTCTCGGTTGGTGGTGCGACTGTTATACTGGAGCTCGAATAGTGGGTTGCTGCAGTCACGTCTCATCCGCAATTTGGTTTCTATCATATGAACGATGGCAAACACAAGTTCGCAGCATGCCATCGACCGATTATTTAAATATTGCAACCGACGCCATACAAGTTTCGGATTTCTACGACTCTTCTGATAGTGACAGTGAAAATAACACACGTTATTACTTACCATAAGAAGAGTAAACAAACTCCTTGCTCCGTATTCATTCAATAAATATTTTTCGAAAAGAAAGATCGCATATTCGCCCTGTTTTCATCTTTATGTGCTCTAACCAAGAAAGTTTCCATTATTGCAATTCAAACCTGTTTTCACATACACTCATCTCTAGTTTTTACTCACAGTCAAACAACTAGCAGATTTCTATACAACGGAAAACTTTCACAGACAGCCGTGAGCCTCTGTACATCGCTTGTCCGAAACGATTCTCTCGAAAAAGCTGGTTTCAAAGTCACTTTTTAAGGTATTTGAGCTTGCGGACACCTTCGCCCATCTTAAACACCCGATATTATGGCATCAAAAGATAGAGCTCGTCGAGTTCTACAAAGTTGGAAAACTTCCAGACTGGATCTAATATGAAATTATAAACTTGTCCTATGACAGACTAGGCGGAAATCCAGTTTTTAGGCCAATTTTGACGGTTTTTCAGCTTGCGGACACCTTTACCCATCTCAAACACCCGATATTTTGGCATCAAAAGATAGAGCTCGTCGAGTTCTACAAAGTTGGAAAACTTCCAGACTGGATCTAATATGAAATTATAAACTTGTCCTATGACAGACTATGCAAAAATCCAGTTTTTAGGCCAATTTTGACGGTATTTCGGCTTGCGGACATCTTTGCCCATCTCAAACACCCGATATTTTGGCATCAAAAGATAGAGCTCGTCGAGTTCTACAAAGTTGGAAAACTTCCAGACTGGATCTAATATGAAATTATAAACTTGTCCTATGACAGACTATGCAAAAATCCAGTTTTTAGGCCAATTTTGACGGTTTTTCGGCTTGCGGACACCTTTGCCCATCTCAAACACCCGATATTTTGGCATCAAAAGATAGAACTCGTCGAGTTCTATCGTTTGGTATATTATTCATATATAATAGTACATAAAAATTGCACTGTCATATGCCGTATCATGCCTGGCATATGGTGGATCCCATGCTATGGGGATGGTACAGGTGGGAGCTCTGAAAATATTTGAGAGAACGTAGGAAATGCCATTTTTCTGTTAGATTTTCATTTAATTTTGCGAATGTGAGAAAATCTACTAGAAAAATCGGATTTTTGTGGGGGGGCCGATTTCAGCTCTTAACGACCCCCGTCCTTTGAATGGTTATTTATTAACAATTGATGATTTGAGAAATGATTCGTTAAATCCGTCATGTTTAACAAATCGAAGAGGATTTCAGTACGAAGATTCGCTTAATTCATCTTTGATCCTACTTGCAGGTTCACTTCAATCGAATCGAATTTATCAATTTCGGATTCAAATGGAAAATATTTATGATTCTTCACAAAAAGTAATCGGTTATGTTTTTGTTAATGTTCAAGGTTTTCGACCTCCAATGATTATCGTTGGTTGTGTTGTCGTCACAATGTGTTCGCCTAACTTAGAATTTCAATTCGTCAATCCAACGACACAAGTCTCTGTTTTTTCTCTTTGCATTGGAAATTGTTCTTCGATTCAGCAGATCAATTGGAAAGTTTATTGGGGAGAAATTAATTCTTCTCAATGGAATTTATTTAATCAAACAGAAAATTGGTTTTTCGGAAGAACAACGAGTAATTTTACTTCAACAAATCAGTTGTTTATCAATCATCCAGAAATTAAACTTTGGAAATTTGAAGTTATGTATTCATTTGCAAATGAAACGAGTATAAGTTCATTGAATTTCGAGATAAATCAACCTCCAAGAAATGGTTCTTGTTTAATTTGGCCGTTAAACGGAACAACAACAACTTCATTTCAAATTTCTTGTTCAAATTGGTTTGATGAAGACGAAATCAAAGATTTTTCACTTTACGTTTCAACAAAAGATTCAAAAGAAAAACTGTTCATCGCTTTTTCTTCAGTTTCAACATTCGAGGTTCGATTACCAGCTGGTTTACTTCTTTTGACAATTTCAATTCGAGATCAATTAAATTCTTTAACTGAATTTAATCTCTCATCTGTCACTGTTCGGCCCGATTCAGTAGCAATAAATGATTTATTAGCAAATCTACAGAATTCAAATAATCCAATTGTTGAATTACTTGAGAATGGAAATCAAAATACAATTGGACAAATTTTAACTTCATTTTCTCAACAATTGAATCAAATAAATTCACAAAATATTCACAAAGCTTCTGCAAATGGAATTCCATCTGCAACGATTTCAATTTCATCTTTAGGAACTCAACGATTGTCAACAAATGAAGAGCTAAATGAATCAGCTCTAATTGAATTTCTTAAAGATTTAAATTCACAAGCAAATCTTCGAGAATATTTAATTTCGTTTACGAAAGATCTTTCGATCACAACATCGAACAGTATCAAACTTCAATCATCGACATTATCTCAACTGACCAAATCAACAAATGAATTGACTCGAAAGAGTTTAACTTTGGCAGCTGAGAAATGTTTCGAATTGAGCGAAGTTTTATTTTTCATGGCGAGAAAAGTTTCGTTTGAAGATGTTGAAATGGCTGCAAAGAATTTAGTTGAATGTGCTTCGAATGTTTTGATTGGAGTCAACGGACCTTTACAAAAACGAACAAAAGTTTTAGAATCGGATTTCGAAGAATTCGAATGGTCGAAAATCAATTTGTCAGAAGATGAAAATACTTTTTCTCAAAAACAATTGGCAAATCGAATTGCAAATCAAGTCAATGAAATTCTTTCGAAAATAACTTCGATCTTTGAAATTCATATGAATGTCGACCAACAGATGAAGATCAATTCATCTGCAGTTTTTATGTTTTTACAAAGTCAATCGATTTTGTCGTTGACAAATCAAAACATCGAACAAGTGTCGAATTCTTCGATTATTTTCCCGTCTGCATTTCAATCGAATTCGAGTTTAAGTTCCAAAGTTTTGGTTCGATCGACCGTTGAACCTTTAGCAGTTTTTGGTCAAAGTGAATCTTCATCAAATACAAATCTTTCGACATCGGTTTCTTTTTCGATTGTCGATCAAAATGGAAAATCAATTTCAATCAAAACCGAAGAAACAAATCCTATTGAAATTTTCATTCCTCGAGATCCAAATTTACAAATTCCTCCGATGATTTTACAAAACGTGACAAATTTAACTGAACATAAACAGTTGTTCAATTTGCATTATGTCAATTTAACAACAAATCTTTCGATTTCTGTTCATTTCGAATTTCGTTCTTTGGATTGGAGTCTTTGCTATTTGTTAGTTTACAAATTCGATGGAATTCCTCAATTAAATTCTTCGTTACATCAAATCGATGGCTGGACAACGATTTGTCCTTCGAATGAAAATATTTCGACATTTTTCCTCGATAATCAACGAACTCGAGGTCATCGATCGGTTGTTTTCGGTTTACGCAAACTAAATTCGAACGAATCATCAATTTCTTTTTCAAATCCTCCGATTATAAACCAAAGATTTCATTTTACTTCAAATTATCAATTGAGAATCTATCTGTCGGGTTGTTATTTTCTCGACGAGAATTTTCAATGGAAAGACGAAGGATTACGTGTCGGACCTTTAACTAATCATTTTCAAACTCAATGTTTTTCAACTCATTTATAACAAAAAATATTTAATCTCAATAGACCACATGCTTGTAATGAAGTGTTTCTCACTATTCTATACGCCTGAAAAAAATAAACTGGACGAGATATTTCATTATCCTAACAGCACACTTGTGTGAAACGCGAATTGTGTCCACGGACGAATCCAAAGCATTATCAGAACATGTATTTATTTTTTAAATTAGATTCCATAACACTCATGAAAGATTAACCATAATGTATTGAGGAATCGACTGACGGGGTTATTTTTATTATAAACAACCTGTTTTTTCAAACTATAATAGATATTGAAACATATTTAGACAGAAAGATAGGGAATTTCACGAGTTTTCAGAATATTGTATTACTTTTGGAAAAGCATGTTGCTACGAGAATGAAATACCTGAAACACCTCGTCCAATTGATTTTTTCCAGGCGGATAGGTTATTTAGATATATTCAGTGTTTTGTTTCTCGACAAAATCATATAGAAAAGATCTTCTTCAAACCGATCGTCTATTTCATCTTTATGTACATATATCGATGAAACAAGTGAAGAGCTATCATGTCCGTGTGTATTTACAGCGTTTTTTTTCAAGTTAGTTGCAATACAGTATGTAACTTTTGAAAGAAAGAAAAAAGCTGACTGCCGTGCGTGCTTCTGTTCTCTTTCGTCGAACATTCATGTCTTTGCGCATAGCAAATAGCTGATAAGAGAGAAGAGAACAGAGTATTTTGTTGGTCGTCATCAGTGGGTTTTTTCCAACGTAGGAAAAAAAAACGACGTAAAAACGACAAGCATCGATGCTCATGCAGCAGGTGTCTTTGGTATAATGGATCTCTCGCAGTATTTTGAAGATTTCTCTTAATCTTTTCATGTAACTGAAAGTTTTCTTTTTATCAAAAGATAGCGCTTGAAATTTTCTACGAAGTCATCTATTATTAGCTCCAAATATATTTTAAAGTGTGTTTGAAACAAAAACAAAACTAAAGGCATACGAGACAATGTTGGGATCGGCCGATTAATCCAGGATCCCGTTTGGACACAGTCGGATTTTAAAGGATAAAAATTCCACTTTTCATCCTTAAACTGTCATATTTCAACAATGTACAATACAGATTCTACTAAGATTCATTCGAATTTCACTTCAATTTTTTTTATCATGTTTCATGGGCAATCATGCGATTTCAAGAACTGTTAAATTTACAGTTTATTCTGAAAAAAACATCTCTTAGTAAATAATTATTCCACATATTTCAGAGCTTCGGTCACGGGACGATTACAAAAATAACTATACGAATATTTATAATGTAGCTTATGATTGCATTAGCCATCCATATTTCTTATTTAGATAGTTTTGATGCTTCTCTTCAGCAATATTAAATTGCCATCCATTTATTGGTTGTATTTCAGTAATTATTTGTCCTTTGATTTTACCATTGGATTGCATTTCATTGCGAATGTTTTCTGCGATTTTTTGCTGTTCTCTGGTATGAGTAAAGATTGCTGAACGATATTGAATAGTTCGGTTGTTACCAGATTTGTTCAATGTCGTTGGATCATGAATATGAAAAAAGAAACGAACGAGATCATCGTATGCCAGATTTTGTCGTCGAAAGGAGATTTGTAGAACTTCAACAGAGTTTATTGACTTCGTACAAACTGGATCACAGTCAGATATTGAAGTATCACTCATGTAACCTACAACAGCGGAAAGTAAGTTATTTTCGAATTTATTTCGAAAACATTTTTCTGTGCTCCAAAAGCAACCAGCACCGAAAGTAGCTAATTCAATATCTGTTGTGTTCACTGTATCCATGTGCTTGTGTTATACTTTTTAACACTTACAGAATGTCAAACGCAAAAATGTCGAGAGTAAAGATGCGCAAAGAAAGTGCATTCCATGACAACAATTTTTTTTCTTTTCCTTTCTTCCTTTTTATCGTGAGAGAATGTAAACCAAAGCTTATTGGTAAAGATGATCAGCAGCCATTTTCATGGCATTTTTCGAAATCGTCCTCATCTATAGAAGCTGTCAATGTAATGGCACCACATGTTTTTAAGAGACTCTTATCGAAGTACTCGTGGAATTTTACTTTTTTATTTCATGTTCCCATTTTGTTCAGCATCGTTCGAAACCTCTAAATCCAAACTTTTAGCGCGTTTGGATGAGAACCTTTTTTAAGACTTCTACTGTTTGACACTGTTCAGAACCCTTTAAAATGGTTCAGTCATCCAATAATATATACATTGAGAAGCGTTATGGAAATCCATTTGTTTGTTCCATTTAAGGTTTTCCAAGGTCATTGTGAATCTTATTGTTGATCCAATTGATCTTGAATCTAAACGAAAAAATCGAAGGATTTAGTAAATTTGCTTCTTTTAGAATGATTATTAACTTACCTATCAGAAATGGGAACCGCTTCGGTTTAGATTTTTTTTGGAAAAACCGATTTTTTATCCAACTAGTTTGAAAAGAAATCGCTTCGGGGGAACTTTTATAACTTTTGACAGGAACATGACAGAGAGGTGCGGTTTTCACTGTTAGAAAGAGCCAATCAGGGTACATCGAATGGAGCATCACGATATTTGTGCTCATTTTTCATCTGTATTTGAGCTAAAACTTCGAATTCAGACAGGTTTTAATAATGGATCCGAGTATGTAAAACCTCTCGATGATTATAGAAAATCTGTTCCAAAAAACGTCGTTCTTGTAATTTTCCTGGAAAAAAAATTCTTCGAAATTATTAATCATCGTTATAAAACTCGATTTCGTAATCATTGATATCTGGTTCTCTCATGCGTATTGTATGTTTTTCTGTTATTGAATTGTATTCTACATTATCAACCACAAATGCAGAGTCATTTCCAAGCAGCACTTCTTGTTCATCAGGAAAAATCGAGAGAGATGAAATGTCCTTTCGATTACCGTCTAATAAATTGATAATGAAAAGTGTATTGCCATATATTTCTGCTACCTGTCGATCTTTTGTTGTCGAAGTAAAAGCAGGCCAAATAACCTTTTTTTTTGTAAACCTGAAACCTTCGTCGCTGATCGCTTGTTTATATTCTTCTATCATTTCCTGGGTTAAATTTACACCACGGTAGACAAGTTTTACGTCGTTATTTTTGTCCAAAACAAGATATTGCCATAACAGATAAGAGAAAGGACCAAGAGTATCTATTTTACTGTCATCATGATTTCGTAGTGTTGAATTTAAGAGTCCGTATAAGAATGATGCCGCTGAGTAAAGGGTTACCGTATATTTTTGTAGTTCTTTCATATCAGTACAACTTCGCAATCGTTCAGCCATTCGATTTGCATCAAAATCTTTATTTAACAGTTTGCCTTCTACCAATAATCCTAAAACAAAATTCAGACTATTGGCTTCATCATGTTATAAGGAGAATCTTGCATACCATGAGCAGCTAATTCAGCAACGATTTGATAATGTGCATCACCTACAATCTGTTTATTTCTTGTACACCATTCATACGCAAAAATAACTCTCTCATCGGTCGTGTAGTTAAATGTTTTTGTAAGTATTCGTACTGGACAATTGAATCGTTCTTCTCGCACATACTGGCTTAAGTCAACTTGTTCACGTTTTACTTGCTTTCGTTTTTTAATGTTATCTTTGTTGTATTGCGTTTTAAGTTCGAAATCAATTACGAAATCATTCAGTTCAACTTGTTTTTGGTCTTTCTGAAACTCTTGTTCAATGTATTCGTTTTCGAAATCGGAGTATCTCTCCCATCTTTGCTTCTCGTTACTATCAAACGAATCTGATTCCGATTGCCAAAACCAAAATACTTTTTTTTTCGATGACGACGGAGCTAAGGCCATGAATATACACAAAAAAACATAAAAGAAGTTGTGATTCAGCTGGATAATATCTCTTTAGAATTGCTTAATGATTTGTACTGTCAGTCAATAGCTTGTAGTGAGTATAGAATTCGATTCTGGATATCACAGAGTCATTTTCAACTCGTAAAATAAACAATTAAATCTTGTCAGTTCCCAAAAACCGTTTCGATCGAAATTTTAGCAGTCTGGCTCTTTTCATTCAGTTTTCGAGCGGAAAATGGCACGATTCGATGCAGAATTGAATTCCACAAGCATAACAAGTCATCGACTGAATCAATGGCCAATTTATTTTACGTATAAGCAGCAGCAGAGAGAAGAATCTGTTTTGTATTTGTTTTCTTGCAATTTTATGCGTTCTTTTCAATTATTCACTTCAAACAAAGAAAACGAAATACATTTTCAATGTTTCGTAATCTAATTTTGACTTTGTTCTCGAATAAATAAAGTACAAAAAGAATCGTCAAACGTAAAAGATTACTCACTGTGCCAAGAGAAATAAATACAAGAGAAGAAATAAAACAAATGATGCAAGTTATCGAAATAAGAACGAAATCAATGATACAAAAAGAAATAATAAAACTCATTCACACACAATCTGGTGTAGAATAGACATTTGAAATTATAATAATGCATACCATTATATTTTAATACTAACATCTTGTCGTGTCGCCAGATGACTGGATGAACACTTCTTTTCTCTCAATATCTTATTTCTCTCTCTCTCCCTCTCTCGATATATAAATAGATTTGAACTTGTTCATGCAAGTCAGTCAGTTAGTCAACAAGACAGTCAGTGTATGACCTAAAATTAGCGTGGTTATAACTTGATTTCAATTGACACTATTCACTATTTGAAGGTCGAATTATGCGTTTTTTTCTTGAGCTTATTTATTTTTAACACCACTAAGAAAAACATATCGATGTGAAGCTAGCACGACGGAGCTAGCACGACGAAACAGAAATTTACGTATAACTTTTTTCAGAAGTATTGCCGGTGTATATAAACTAGTCCATTCGATTCAGAATTTAATTCTGCATCGAATGATGATACTTTTATTCACCGGCAATACTTCTGAAAAAAGTTTTCCGTAAATTATCGTTTCGTCGTGCTAGCTTCACACTGATTTAATCATTACAATAACGCAAACCAAATCTTCATTGATAATCCAGAGAAAAACATCATCGATATCAAATTCCAATTGATTTATCTGAATTTAGTTCAAAAACTGAAATATTCTCTCGTAATTTTATAGAATATGAATTAGTGATTGAATCGATCAATCAAAGAGAAACAATAATTGTATTACAAACTGAATGTTCCAAGTCGAACAACACAGAATCAGTATTCAAGTATTCAAATATGATAAAAGATCAACAGATCAATTATAATAAGACAGTAGAATTCACAACTTTTCCAAATAAAGAACAAATACATCCAAAATGTTTCGTTGGAGTATTTATGCGAATTAATTGCCCTAAAGTGCCACTTAGAAAAAAATTATCATATCCTTACAACGAGCTTTGTGGGGGAACATAGAATTAAATTGAACATGAATGAAAATGTTTTTTTAATTGAAAAAGAATATGAGACTGAACAAATCGATTGATCAATGTAAAAGACTGTTAACGTCTCCTAGACTTCAGTAAATATGATCGGTAATTTTTTCTCAGTTTCTGTCACTCACTAACAAAATTTTGTTCCATTCTTCTTTTTTTTTTCTCAGAGCAAAAGTTAAAAGCGTACGCAGTTTTTTTCCTCACGAAGGTTGAATAAGTTGAAGTCATTAGAAATTTTCCAACAAGAACAGAAAGAACTGATCAACATACACGTCACCCTTGAAAGCTGAATTCAACTATTCAACTTGAGGGCGATGATGTCTCTGTATACACAGTACTCATAGCAATCAAGTGTATTTGGGCTGAATCATCTTACTTCATCATTATTCCATATTATAAACGCATGATTTTATCTTGTCCTTCGGCAAGTTTCAATTCTGTTGATTTTTGTAAATGAATGCAGCATCAAAACTTCCTGAACATATAAGAGTAAATCCCTTGTTCTGTCTCTTTTGGCTTTCGAGTTAGATCAAGACTGTCATTGAAAGTCCATGTGAACATTCCTAGATAAATAAAAACAAGTCAGATCATAAATACACTGAAGCATAATGGTCCAAGAAAAGGTTCAATATGGAATAATTGTTTAACATAGAATTTTGATTAGGACATTTCAAATAACATACTGCTTGTTTGAAGAATTGTTGAACAAGATTCAATTTGGGAATAAAACAGAAAATGAAGTAAACAAACAAAAGCAAAGAACATCAATGAAAACATAATCAAAAATTTCAAAAGATCATTGTTAGATTTTTGAAGTGTTTGACTAAATAATGCTAAACGTTTATTAAATTGACAAAGACGATAGAATTCTAATTTTTATTCATTTTTTTTGTAATATTTAACATTGTAATGTATACTTTAATAAACAAGAACGATCACAAACATTCTTTTCCTTTTTTGTTTTCAAACTTAATTGAAAAATAATTTCATTCATATGCTAGAAGATACACACGTCAAACAATAAGTGCTACATATCAGATTGTTCGAATCCTGCTTTTCAGCTAAAGCGCTTTTGTGTACTCAAAAAGTTGAGTACACTATAGAATCAGTCAGTGTGTTTGTCCGTCCATTTACAGGATAATTCACGAACGAAAAGTACAATCGTCTTGAAATTTTCTACAGAACTTTATCGTGCAAATATCTCGGTCGAGTTCGAAGATGGGTCCAATCGGTCCAGGATTTGCTGATTTTCACCCCCAAATATCGTTATTTCCTATAATTTTATTTCGTATAGTTCTGATGGAACCTTTGCCTATGCTAGTTTTAGAACCCATAAATTTAGATATAATTTAAACAAAACCCAACTATTATATACCGCTCGATAGAGAATTTGACGGGCTACAACATTATACTAAATTGTAGAGGTAAATATACTCACTTGAAAATTCTCTCTGTACCATATTTTCAAGAACAATGTAAAATTTATGTAAGTTGGTGAGATCTGTGTGATACGAGTTTGTTTTCTCGAAGAAAATGATTGATTTTTTAAAAATTCTATAATCCATCAAGATCTATAGATGATCCTACACTACTTGATGGAGTAATAGGCGCTTAGAACCGCTGCAGCATTGACGTTATCTTCAATACCCTCACCACCTATATCCTCATCGTCGATACCTCACTCCCGGTATTTCCACTGCCGATACCTAACCGTTGTGTTTCACTTTTTGCAGTACACATAACATTCGGATTGAAATCCGAAATTTCCACATTTATTTACTTGCTGATATCTGTTGAACTTGTTTAAGATGATTTTTACGCTCAATTCTCGTATGTTGAATATCTGAATGAATTTTTTTCGACTTTCATAAACTAGAGTACGCTGCTGGAGATCTGTTTTTGCTTTCTGAACAGATTTTCTGTAACTTTGGACCTTACGAAGATCAACAAGATCTCCTGTTTCGGCTGCTTTCAGCTCGTTTTCAGCTTTGTCTAAAGCTCTTCGTGCTTTATCTTCACGTACTTTAGCGTCTGATTCGTTTTTTCGAGTTGAGTCTCACACTTTTTCGATCGAAATTATGGACAAACAAAAAACACAATATTTTGAATGTACCCGTATGATTGATCCTCTCTGTTCGTGATAAAAGACTGTTATGTTACAAGACCGCGTTTCGAAAAAAGTTTGCTCAGTAGAGTAAAATACACTCGTTTAATTAATTAATTATTCACTAATCAAATATTTTATTTAGTGTGGTTTTAGCGAAGATATCATCAATTTTCAAGATTTTCAGGTGAAAATGATTGAAAATCACACTGGAAACTATATCTGAACCTCTAAAATTCTAAAGTTTCTTGTGAGAATAGTAAATATATATAGTTTTGTTTTTTGTAAAACTGCTTTAATCAATAATCTCAAATAATTAGTGAGTACAAGAAAAAAAACCATTTGAAAAATTGTCATAATCGGGCGTCACAGAAGACCTGCAATTTTTTACTGCTAGTAGAAGGCTTAGCTAAAATTTTACTAGAAAATGTACATCACAAATAACTGTTCTGTTTTTCTCGTGTACTGTTTCCAACTTTTTGATTTTGTATTGATTGATAGAATTCATTAATTGAGATAGAAATCTTGATCGATGCAAATCGATAATAATTTTTTAAAGAAATTCTCTGAATGCGATTTTTTTCTGTTCAATGTTCATCGATCACCATTGATACTAATGATTTGTCTTCGCATTAATAGTTTGAAAAGTATATGTCATTTTCAAAATGAACAAACTATTTTGCAAAGTCTCTTATATCTGGCAAGAATCAATAATTGATTTTATTGATATACTTCCTTTCGTTCAATTTTGATTTGATAATAAATTTCGTTCTCTCAAATATGTTAACAATGATTTTAAAAACGAATCACAACTGTGGATCGCAGATGATACGGGAATGATTCATTGAAATATAATGAGAACCAAAATAAGAAAAGAAAAGAAAAAAACTTAATGGAGGAATCTTGTGATTCTTTCTTTTTTTCAATACCTCAAAAGTACCATCGCTGAAGTTTTTTTCATTTTAACTACATTTGATTCATTTCACATTAAAGAATCGATTCTGAAAATAGAGCCATACATTTTTCGGTCGCTGAGAAACATTCGAATCAGTTTTCTATTGAATATTATGTAGTCTCTTCAAAAACTCCGTTAAGCTTCTGTTTTATCCAAAGTGTCTCATATTTGATAAAAGAGCAAAAAATTCCGTATGTGAGTACGTGAGAGCTTGCGAGTATCGAAGGAATGATAGGCCGAAATACAAAAAACAGATATTAAACTGCGTATACATAAAATGATGATAAAAGGATGCAAGACAGAAATTTTTTTTAAACATCAGAGAACAATGCATTGTGTAGAACAAAACGATTCCGATATAGGCATTAAAACTATAGATTTTCCATCGATGTGTCGGCCCATTTTTGTTTTAAAATTCTTCTAAAATGGAAAAGAGTCATTTTTGATTTTTTGTAGATACTATCATTAGATTATCACAAAATGTCAACGAAAGGAAATATTAATGATAACAATCAACAACAGCAGGTTGACAACAATCAACAACAGCAGGCTGACAACAATCAACACGTTTATAACAATAACAATAATCAATTATATCCATCGGTAATTCTTTTTGAGTTTTCAACGCACAATGATTTTGAAATTTTTAGCATCAAGATTACGCCGCCGAAGTATCCAGGCTTGACATGGATCTGGTGGAGGCTCAAGCAGCGTATTACACAGCCACAACTGATCAACACCGTAAAGAACGTGCTGCCGTAGTCGAGAGAATGGTCAGTGATGACCTTGACACTCATAAAGAATGGAAGAACCAACGCGAAAAAGATGGTTTATAAAAGTAGTAAGTATAAAATTGGCTTTGAAGAGACAAACTAAAATGTAACAAATACATGAGAATACTATCATGAGGAAAAATGAAAG
>ERZ778019.2588-NODE-2588-length-16506-cov-12.856057_pt1 | contig 16506 bp, 10 predicted proteins | sample MGYA00375749_ERZ778019 | MGnify/ENA primary metagenome ERZ778019 (study PRJEB29350, sample SAMN05389821) | bioreactor metagenome | isolation source: Ammonium sulfate bioreactor | place: South Africa: University of Cape Town | collected 2014-03-17 ... | reverse complement strand
CACACACACACAACCTATTTTTTTTCATATGACCCTCCTTACAGTCGAGGGAATAAGATGATCTTGTAGAATTCGAACGAAATAGGGACCGTCCATGATATTCCGAAACGAATGATAGCCGATAAGTCCTTGAGGGTGTTGAGGGTGTTATCAGTACTAGAAATCTTGCGAGGTCGTCCTTGTCGTGGACGGTCTTCAATGGTACCTTGTTGTTTAATCTTCGTCATACGAGATATGGCTGCTGGTGATCGTTCGCCGTTCTGCCAGAAATGTAAGATGGCTGAACGGTTCGTTTTCATTATATTCGAATTTCGTTGTGAACACATTTTTATTCAAAAGAAAGGATGTTTCTAATGAACATCGTTATACACAAATAGACATATATGTGTTCGTATATACGAGAACATTTAAAAAAAAAACGTTCGAAAAAAATCAAGGAATATGTTCATTATAAGTTCACTTATATATAAGGCAAGGACTTTTTGCACTCCACTGTAATTACATTGTTGAAAAAAAAACTAATCAAGAAAATACGCAGTTGTTAAAATGATTACATAAAAACTGATTACTTCTTACATTATTCGTTTCATTAACAAAAAAAACTAATATGCCGACGTTCTTAAAATATTTGCGAGATTTGAACTTTTTTCAGTACAAAGACAGTACAAATATGACTGAATATGAACAACATTCGAATAAAATTGCAACTCGAGTTTATCTGGTTGCCTTTGCAATGATTCTCATTAGTATTACAATTGGTTTACTATTAATTGTCGAAGCCAATACGAAGATTATTATTTATCCGAATCAAGAAGAATTTGATGGTTTACCTCATGATGCTCAATGTCCATGTACACAATTATCAATTCCATATGGATCATTTTTGAATGTTCAAGTTCGATTTCATCAAGTTTGTTCAAGTGATTTGATTTCTAATCGATGGATAAATGCAATTTTCGAAAATCTGTATCATAATCGCAGTTATTATGTTGCAGATTTTCGATCGATTGGTAGTGGACACTTTCAAGTATTGAGAAGTCTTTGTCAACTATCGAATCGGTATTTCAATGATAGTTTACAATCTCTTTATTCACGTTCATTTGTCAGTTCAAAAGCTTTAGATAGAAATACTCTTCAATCAACAATTGATGGATATATGGAAGATTTTCAATTGAATATACCATTAATATTTAAATCTCGAATTGAATTAATTAAACAATTCACATTCAGTAATCAACTTATACCAGCATTAGACTCAACTATTTACATAGTGCTCCGTAAGCTAACCGAAGAGGTGAATTATATCCAACTATCAACGAGTATTCGTTCGACAGCGAATGACGATGGTTCTTTTTGTGCTTGTGTTTATAGTTATGATTGTCGAGAACAATCCGGAATTTTCTATCTAAATACATCCTCAATTCAGTCAGTTCGATCAGATCAATTGTTATTACCAATGAAAAATTTCTATGCTGGTTGCACATCACTCAATGCTCTATTACAATCAACACTCGAATATTTTTATAATCAAACATTGCTAAATCAACTATTGAACTATTTTCCAGCTAATCATCAGAATTTTCCAGCACTATCAATAAGTAACAATACTCAGTTTTCAATGAATTCAACTATTCAATCCATTATTAATAAATTAATGTTAGAAGAATTGAGTTATAATATTTCTCATCAAAATTTTTACGCTCAATGTAAACCTTACATTTGTACTTATATTAAAGTTGAACGACATCAATTTTATTACATACTAACAACAATTATTGGTCTACTAGGTGGATTAACTTTAACATTACAAATTCTTATTCCATCGATCGTTCATTACATACGTAATCGATATTTAAAAAAACAAAAATCAAACAATAAAAACAATTCAATTTCATTTCGTCAAATTATCATTCGATTTAAATCCTATTCGATTCAACAAATAATGGAATATAATCTATTTACAAATCAACAGAAGAACGAATATAACCTTCGTTGTCAACGAAATATATCCCGATTATATATTCTTCTTTTAATATTATCATTTTTCATTGTACTTATTTATTTAATAGCAACAAAACCTATTTCTAATGAAACAATGCATAATCCTGAACAATTCGAATATAATCATTTAAAAGAACTCTATTCAAATAGTCTTCAGTGTTCATGCAATGAATTCTCACAATCATATCAAAATTTTATTTCGATCGAGCCAGTTTATCATTTGATTTGTTCAAGTGATTTTCTTTCACCAGATTGGATGAATTTAATGAGTTTTTTTACCCATCAAGTAATAATTAATAATTTACAATATACAATTAATTTTGTTAGTCAATTTAATATTTTAAAAACATTGTGTGATAGTGCTCAAGATATAATTGATGACGCACGACGTATTTTTCTTCAAACAAAATATGTAAGTCCTCAATTAATTGATGAAAATTATTTTCTCGATGAAATATTTTCATTAATTCAACATTGGAAAACGAATACTAAATATCGTTATGAACGTATTGTTCAATTAATTCGAGAAATAAATCAAGGTAATAAATTACTTAGTTATGAACAGAATACTAATTTTGTTTTTAATCAAACAACAACTGAATTATATTACAAATCATTAAACTATTCGAATTGTTCTTGTGATTTGTATGGATCATGTTCAACCTCAATACATTATACACCTCCGGATGGATTTGGTTCATTTGCCATTGGAGTACCATTTGAAATTCCAAATTTTCTAATTGGATGTTTTCCTGTTGAATCGCTTTTACAATCAACATTACAATGTTTTAGTAATCAAACATGTCTCGATTCAGTTCTTCAAGGAATATCAGCCAACATTGTTGATAATCAAATATCAATGAATTTTTCTGTTTTGAATATTTCCAAAGCAAAACAAGACGCAACAGTTGAATCAATTTTACAAGAATTAATGGTTGATTCTTGGATAGAAAATATTTCCTATGCATCTTATTATAATACATGTCGACCAACATGTACATATGAAATAGTTAAACATCGAAATTTTTTAATTATATTAACAACAATTATCAGTGTTTTTGATGGTCTAGCAACTATATTAGAAATTGGTATGTTAATTATTGTTCGACTCATTGAAGAATTACCAAATATGCAATCATTGAAATATATATTTACTTTAATTAAACAAAAAAGTCCAAACAAATTAAAAATAATGTTATTTTTCTTGTTAACAACTATCTTTTATCTTATTTCATTTTTAACACCACAAGTGAAAATAATTTCCAATGTTCAACCAACAATAGAATTTCATGAAAATCTTCAATGTTTCTGTTCAAAATCTTTAAATACTTATAAGACATTCGTTGATATTCAAGCTCAAATACATTCGATTTGTTTAAGTGATTTTATATCCAATGATTGGATTGAATATATTTCATATGAAACAGATCAACTTGGATATTATCAATTACTTGTTTCATTTTGTCAATTAGCAACAAATATTATTAATAATACACTCGAACAATTTGCTCAAACAAATTATGTTAGTACTCAATTAATTCCTTCGAATTTATTCAATAAAACAATTCAAAATCAATTTGAACAATTTCAAAAAGAATATATCAATGAATTTCTCAATATGCTTGATATTATTCGTCAATTAACTGGATCAAATATGTTATTAAATAAATATTCAACAAATTGGAAATATAATGTTGTTCCTGCTGATTTCGGGTCTTATGGATATTATTTAAGTTCAATAAAATATGAGGATTGTGATTGTGGTACATCATCAACATGTACACAAGTATTATCTGATAAGAGAATAGTTGGATGTTATCCATTAGAATCATTTCTTCAAGGAACACTTCAATGTTTTTATCATCAGAATTGCATTGATCCATTAGGAAACTATCAACATTTGAATGCAACTTCGAATGAAACTATTCAAATTCTACTTGAAAATCTATTTGTTGAACAATATTTATTTGAAATATCCTATGAAAAATATTTTAATGCATGTTCAGCTACACATTGTACATATTCATACAATGGATACGGAAATCCAATTGATATAGTCTTATTGTTGATTGGACTCTATGGCGGTTTAACGATTCTATCTGATTGGATTACATTGGCTATTTTGAAATTATATCAAATGACATTTTTAAGCTTACAGATTAAATAAAAGTCAATATTTGCATAACATATATCGGCTAATCCACGTAACGTGTCAACTCCATGACCGGAAGTTTGATGTCGTCAATCCTATAATACTCTACTGTGCTTTTGCAGAGGAAAGCTTAAAGTGTACGAAAACACAATTTATCCGATTAATTTTGTTTTGAATCTTGTTTGATAACGAAACACAAAGATGTCACTAGCAGATGACGAAAATTTCTCATTTTGAACCATGTAATCAAATGACTGTTGTATCCTAGCAACTCAATACATACGGTATCGATTAGGACGAATGAAGTAAGAAATACTAGGAGTCTCTGTCAGCGAAGCAATTGCTTTTGTATGTCTTTTACTTTTTTGCGAGTAGTGTCAATGAAACTGTCATATTAATAAACGTCATCGCGTAACGAAAGATCAATATTGTTTTTTTCCTAGCTGTTCACGAGGAATATTTTCGATAAAAATAGGATGTATAATGCTAATTTTTTATGGGCTATCAGATGCATATATTTGTTTGAAGAACAGTTTCTTTCCTCGATAATTTTACGTAACGCGATGATGGTTTTCCTCGTTTTCTTAATTTGTCATACCTATAAAAAAAAAGGTTTTAAGGAATGATTTGCTACTTAAAATCGATGTAATCTTAGAGTAGTGAGCTTTTATAATTAAATATTCATAATTAAAACTCTCACTAAACATTATCTGATTGGTTTTAAGTAATAAAGCTCGATAACTATTAGCTGCCAATCAAAATAGTTTTTCCAAAGACAAGACAAAAACACGTTCAATTATAAAGATAATTTTAATTTCAAACTTTTTAAAACAAACTTCATAAATCATAATCGTCGTATACTCGTTGATATTAATTTGTACTTTCTTCAAAAACATATTAATCATTGAAACTCTTGAAATTGAATGAAAATGGCCAAATCTAATGCTGAAAGGCAAAATCTTTATCGTGCAAACTTATCAAAAGATAAAGCGAAGTTTGACAAATCAAAACAAAAATCTCGTGAGCGAGATGATGCAAGACGTAAACATTTACAAGGTGATTCATTAGAACAATTTCGTGCTCGTCAAAAACGAGCAGCAAAAAAATATCGTGATGGTTTAAAATTAAAACGTTTAAATGATAAAGAATCGTCGACGTATAAAAGTCGTCAGTCTTTTGGTAAAGCAGTTAAACGTGTTGAACATGCATTACCGAAAGACACGAATAAACGTGTCGTTATTGTTCGTCATTTAGCAGAATCACTTGACATTGTCCCGAAGGTCACAAATAAACATGAACGTCAACAACGATAACTTTCAGCTACACTAAAAGAAGCTATTGTCGAATTTTATGGACGTGATGATATCAGTTACCAGATGCCTGTTAAAAGAGATTATATCTCGGTGAAAGATGATGATGGTGAAAAATTAACATTACAGAAAAGAATTTTATTGAATACTGTTCGAGAAACGTATGAATTATTCTTATCTGATAATAATATTACACATTCGTCTTTATCACTAAATTCTTTCGGTAATTTACGTCCATTAAACGTTTTATTAAATTCACATATGTCTCATTGTAGTTGTGTATGTTCATACCATGAGAATATTAATTTATTATTGAATGATAATTTCAATATCAAAATTAGGAACAATGTGGTTGATCCAACAAAACAAATTCAATGGTCACAATGGGTTTCTTCTAATGGATATATGAATAAACAAGAATTTCATGATACGATAGAAAAATGTTTGATAACATTGAAGAAACAATTGCCATCATTTTTTATTCATGTTTTCATTAAAAGAAAACAATCAGCTCATTTCGAAGCATTGAAACTAGAATCAAATGATGAATCGATTATCATTCAAGTTGATTACAGCGAAAATTTTAAGATTGATATTCGAGATGCTGTACAAGGATATTTTTATACTAGTAGCGTTGTTTCACTTTTTACTTGTTATGTTTGGCATTCAAATGGTGGCTTTTCACTGGTATTTATTTCAAATAATCTATCTCATGATAAATATTGCATTGGTGCTACACTTGACAATTTATTTAACAAATTAAAAGTAAAGTGCCAGTACTTGAAAGAAGTTCATATGTTTTCTGATGGTGCTACACAACAATTCAACCAAAAGTTTTTATTCAGAAATTTGTGTCGTTTTGCTGAAAAATTCAAAGTATGTGTTAAATCACCATTTCGTAAATGTTATGCTGTACTATTCTTCAATGATTTTAGATCGAAGTATCCTGGAATTTTTTTGCTACTTCTCATGGACAAGGAGTTGTCGATGGAATTGGAGGTTCACTAAAACGTCTTGTTTATCGTGCTATTCTAAGTGGACAAAAATGTGAATCAGCAGCTGATTTTGTTAATATAGCTCGATCGAAAACAAATTCAATTGAAGTTGCTGAAATTGGTCAAGGTGATAGTGATAATTCAAAGGCACAAATGGAATTAATATTTCAAACACTTAAACCTGTACCAGAAACAAAAAAAATACATTCGATTAAAGTTCTTACAAATAATTCAATTGAATATCAATACTATGCAAACAGTGCCACAAGAAAGATTCATCGGTTTTGAAAATTATAATGATATTCATGTTCATAAAGTGAAAGATTTTATTAAATATTTTATTCATTTAGTAGGATTTCCTAATTATCGTGCTCTATCTTCTTCTTCTATTTCTCTTTATTCATTATTAATATAAATAGTGATAAGAATTATGTATCATAGATGTGTTTATTTAATGACTGTAGACTTTTGCTTATTTTATTGTTTGTTACAGTCAATGTTCATCATGTAGTTCAACATGATTTGTTTTTTTTTCTGCACTTTTATTGTCGAAAACGTTTAATAAATAGAACATTTATGAACTATTGACTATCGCTTTTGGAAAACAAATGTAATTTTATCCCAAAATAGTTGTTTCTACAGTGAAAGAAAGAGTTAAAATTTTTTTTGACAAATGCAAATGTCATCGCGTTACATTCATAAAAACGGTTCATGATGCAAGTAACAACTCTATTTGATATTTTTATTCTTTTATTGAGTAGCTCAAACTGTCTTCTACTTATTATCAAACAAAAGTTCTCCTTGATTGTGTACACATTCGCAGAAAAATAAAGCGCGAACAGACTACCCTCACATTCTCGTCCCTATTCCATCATCGCGTTCAATCAAGCATTTTTGTTGTAGTTTTTATATGCATTGTTCAAATTAGCTCATATTTTCAGATGTATAGAGGACAGAAACAAATTATCTTCCAGTGAAGGAATGAACTTTTTAGATGACACAGTAGCCAAGAAAACGAAAGAAAACTATGGACAAAACGTCATCGCGTTACGATTGTAATGGCCGAAATACCAACTATCGAAATAAAACAAGTGCTATTGATGAAACCATATTAGTCCACAATGCTTCACTAAGATATTGTGTGCCATCATCATCAATTTGGTTGTTTCCGATGTTGAAATCTTCGAGTGACTATAATTATTGCGAAAGAAAAATAGAAAACAAGATGAAAAGCAATTCTTTTGACATAGCTGTATTGTTACACAGTGCTTCGCTAAGATAGCGCGCACCTGGAGGCGCAATTTCATTTCCAAAGAGGTTCAGCTCAATTAGTGTCTATAAATTGTACAGATAGATGAGTATAAAACTGTTAGACTACAGACTTCGAATTCAGACGGTTCGTTTGTCGTTTATTCTTTCCAAGTCCGAGAATGAAGAAGAAAACACATACAATATATAGCCTAGTCGGGAGAGAGAGAGAGAAAGAGAAAGAAAAGAAAAACATATAAACAAAAGTGAAAAAAGGACGATCGGTAAGAGAGATCCTAACACTATCTTTTTTAATAATGTAGTCATTACTTGCAAATTACTTATCAAACAAGTTTCTTTCATCATCTACAATATCAATTTAGATTTTTTCAAAATCCTCTCTATTTTGTCTTGCAAAAAATCATTGATGCATGTTTATTTGTGTTCAAAAAGAAGATTACCATCTAAGGAGTCAGATAGACTAATTAAAAATCTATTCCAATAGTTAGAACATCTGTCAGTCTATTTTACGCACTATATGAGTGACTTGATTCTCTTTCACATTCAATCTCTTTATTAGAAGCAAAAGCGTACGAACAACAACAAAAAAAGAAATGACAAAGCTTTTTTCTTTATTTATTAAATGAGTTTCGAGAATAGGTCATTGACGAATAGGATTGTGTACTCGAACACGGGTAAACGCTTGCTTAAATATTTTCATGTAAAATTCTGAAGGAATAACAAAGATGATGAAAATTAGCATTGATGGAGTGAATGAAATATAATATGCACTCAAATATAACCATAAGTTTTCTGAAACTTTGACTCCATCAGGTAGTAATGAAATGACAACACGTGGAATTGATAGAGCAAGTAAAACACCATGGGACTGATGATCAATTGTTTATGTTCTTTAAGTTGTTCTTGAATATGTCCTTTGAAAGATTGATTAGTTCGTGCTGTAGATCGTTGTCGAGCAGCTCCGAAAATAACAAGTAAAGCCGAACAAAGATTAATAACAAACGGAGCTAAAAGATGTAAAAATAGAATAGCTGTATTGTAATTTTGAACAGTAGAAGTATAACGAGTCACACACGAGATGTATCGTTCTGTTATTCCGACATTCGTCTCGTCTATATTTGTATTTGATGGATAAACGAGTAATCGGCGATTTATAAATTCATGTGCAAAAGTACCAGTAATGCAAAATGGTAAAATGAGAATGACTCGTTTCGCATAATATCGACTTTTCCTTTTATCGAAATGAGCTCCTTTCATAACATTTACTACGCGTTCAATCGCTATACACGCATTTAACCAACCATCCAAATAAAGAAAAATTTTAAGAATTACTTCGAGAGAAGCACAACCTCCTCGAAGAACAAATAAACTCGTCGAAATGTTGATTTGGGTAAGAACAACAAACCAAAATTTGATGATGAACATACTAATTGATAAAAATGAAGTTATTGAAGATGCTAAAAGATACAATCCGCATCCGACTTGTTGACATTGTTTGTTTTGAAATGTTATTAAAGAGAAAATACTATTGACTAATCCTCCAACAAACATAATCGTTGTTAAAGCTGCACTTATCTTTATTGAAATCGATTGATCTTTCAATGTCAAATTCATACGAAGTTCATCACGTAAAATGTCATCAAGAGTCAAACCAATACTTTTCACATAGCCAATCTCTACAAAGAGTTTACAGACAAAAAGTGTAATTCTTCGTTTTTGAGTCATTTGAAAAACTGAATGAATGCTTACTGATTTGACTAAGCGTTACATTCATTGGACCAGAGATGGTAATTGAAAAATCTCCAATTGTATTTGGACGAAGTGTTGTTACAACTAATACATATCGAGTGTTTATTTCAAGATTAATGAATAATTTGAATTGTCCTTCATTACAGGATCCATCATGTTGTAAAAGTAAATTCTCGAATGGTTTTAATGCATTAAAATTGTTTTTGTAGATGTAACTAATTGTATTGTTCATATTACTTTCACTCCAAATAACATATTCACTCGATTTAATCACCTCAATTTCTAAAGTTTCGAAATCTCGATAATATGTTGGACTGTCAACAGTTAATTGTGAAGAATATTTATATTGAATATTCACTGGAATACCTAATTAATACAAAAAAGATACAAATGATTTACTTAAAATTTAAATTCAATATGATGTTTAACACTGCATGATGAAAGTATACATGTAATTACTTACTCAGACGCTTCAAAGTAACATGATTATCACCCAATGCTACGATTGAGAATTGGCTCGTTTGTGTCATTTCATTTGTTGTTACAACTAATACATACGTCGTGTCGTCAGTAAGACGAACATTAAGCCTAAACTATAAATCCGATTCGCTATCATCGTCTGCAGAAAATTGATTCTGCAATGGGTTAAGTGGGTCAAAGCTGTTTCTATAGATCAATCCATAAACGTCCGTGCCACTGTAACTACGAAAACTATAATAACCAGTTGTATTGACTTTCACTTGAATAGATTCATAATAAAAATATTTTTTGTCACAATCTCGACTGTATATTTGATTATCAGTAGATAATGATGAAAAATAAGCATTTTGACGAGGCAAAAAACTATAAACTAAATAACAAATAGAACTAGTAAAACACTATTTTGAATCTTTTTCATGGAATAGATTTTCCTAATTCATTTAACCGACTACAATCTCATAAAACGAAAACTCATAAGAACTTTCAGATGGTCAAAATCAAAGGTATTCAAGAATCTTATCGATAAACATTATAACCATTGATATACAACATTCATGAAAATGATCACATTCAAAAAGAGAACAAAGATGAATTTAAATTAACGAATTTACTCATAATCTTATTTGAAAATTTATCTTTTCAGTGTTATTCAAAGTTTGTTTCTCCTGAAAATACCTTTTTTTTTCTATAAACATCTTACACACAGAACTTTGATATCTTAAATTGATTTATTTCAACTTACCACAGGATTTTTCCAAATATTCAAATTTTTGAATTCGATGATTGATTTGATCAACAACAAACAAATTTCTGGAACGATCGAAACTGAAACTAAATGGCTCCGATAATCTATTAGATTCTGAGCCTTCTCCATGACATCCAACTAAACATTGAAACAAATTTGAATTAAATAGAACAATACGATGATTCACATGATCTATGTTAAACACATTTTTCTCAGCGTCTAAAGCGATTCCAGTTGGCAGCTCCAGATTAATTGTTGGATTTAGTAAATTCAATCCGACTACTGTAATGCCAGTTGATTCTCCTGATGGAAATAGTTGTACTCGACTATTTTCACTATCTACTACATATAAATCGAAGTTAATATCGACAAAGATTCCAATGGGACTCGAGAGTTCATTAGATGCTGATCCTCTAAAACCTGTACCAGCAGCAACAGTTATCGATGTTATATCTGGATCATTCAACGATCTTTTCACTACCATATGTTCTTCACGCATCGAACAATAAAGAGTATCATTGTTATCGACAAATAAACTATAACATGATGAGTTAACATGCATGGCAATGATAAATTCATTTGTATTTGCTTCCCATTTCAGTACTCTACCATTCTCATAATCATCATCAACGAAAATATTTCCATTCAATGTAACGAAGAGAGATAACGATTCTGTGAAATTACCATGATAGATTTCTATTGGATTGCTATTCTCTTTCGTACCAAACTAAAATTGTGCTCTTTTGTTTATTAACGACATAGATTGTATTTGTTTGTATTAACTAATACGGAGGAAGATTGATTACCAACTATGGATTCATTAGCGAAAATGATTGCATTTGAATTCCAAGATGCTGTTAGACAAAACTTTGGTTGATAGAAGGAAAATGCTAAACATGAAAAAGAAAAAAGCGAATAAAATCTTTGTGAAAAAATGTTTTTTTCTGATGCAAGCTAAAACTTCTTAGTATTAAACATGTTATCGTCCACTCAAAGAACAAAGAAAGTACTTGATCATAGAATTTCTCTATATGTCATCAATGATGTGATAAAGAATCATCTTCTTTTTTCAATCATATCGAATGGTATTTAACAAATTAAATTCTTTACCTGAAATTTTCTTCTTCAGATTGAAAATAAGAATAAACAATATGAAAAAAATCGTCGACATAAAGGCAAAGATTTCTTTATGTAATCAATAAACTTCGTCTTCTTCTTGATACAAAGTAGAATGATGTTTTATTATCAGTTTTATTTCTCTTTTACGCATTTCTTTTTCAATAAAAAGTAAGTACTTACAGAAAAAACGACTTGGATGAATATTTTAAAATTTTGGCGAAGAATAAATATGATAAAGAGAATAAAAACTATAGTGTATCAAATTGACACATTTATTATAAAATGTGTCTTAATTAAAAAACAAATATTAACTTTAATTGACGCCAATTAAAGTAATCTGATCTGATGATGTGGATGACCTGAATTAAGTTAATTATTACGACTCAAATTCTGTATTAACATAGAGACAAAAACTAAAGGGTAAGAAAGTATTGTTACTCAATGCTACTAGTAACAGTTACGTAACAAATAACTGAAAATTAGTTATTTATTTCAAACCATCATTCTCATTTTGTACGACATGAATTAAACAAAACTTTTACGATTTTCTATTTGTCATGTGTTTTATTATTTATCCACAGGAAAGAAAAGAACAAATATGTTTTTTTTAATTATAATGAACGTTGCTCTCATTGAAGTATCATGTCTTATTCAAATACGTTCCTTGTCTTCTTTCTTCTCTCAGGACGACCGGTATATCACACGCCAAAAATATCCATTCACTTGGATTATGATAGACGGAATGCGTCGAGAAAAGGCCGCTCTATATAGATCAAATTCAGCAAAACAAGGCAGTGAATGAATAGGCGACACAAAAGACTTGCAATACCTTTTTTGAAAACAGTAGTGTCCAATTTGAAAGTTGAATTCAACTTTACAACTTGAAATTTCAAGTTTGACATGTATGCGAAACGTCATCAACGAGGTAACTATTTTTACTCAGTCAGATAAATCTATTGATGATCTTACGGATTTCAATTATATGAAAACTATTCTAATTGGAGAAGAAACTCTTGGTCAACAAATTCTTTCTTTCTTACTTTCTTTCATCCATAATCTTCCGCACAAATTGATTCAGTCCATATTGTCTGCCATAAGAAATCAAACGAAGAGACATGGCCAACAGCAGAATTCGAGAGAAAACTCTTCCTTCCATTGGTCCTGATTTGGGCACTACCTACAATAATATCAGTACAGTGTACGGCGAGTTGGGAGAGTATTCAAAAGCAGATCCATCTATTACAAAATAGAAGAATATCACAAAGCACTTTCATATTACGAAAAATCACTTGAAATTATACAAGCAAATCTACCATCATATCATTCTCTATTCTCAACTTGTTATGACAATAGTGGTATGATATATAACAGTATGATAGAGTATATCAGAGTATTATCGTTCTACAAACAACCGCGATTAACATCCGACAAGAAACTCTGCAACCAAATCATACTGGTTTTACTCAATCCTTTAGTAACATGGTAAACGAAAAGGAACGTGTTATATTGCAATTCAATTCTACTGGATTATTGCACCAGCTCGTGAAAGAACGCAAAAATCATGCATGACACATATTTTTTCATCGGAATGAATAACATTGAATGATTCTTTTGTTTTGTTGGATCTTATATTATGCGTCATTTTTCAAAAACTTTCATCAGTCCTTAAATACTGTAATGATGATTGTGTTGAGAATTTTTTTTGTATAAATAATAATAAATAGAATGCTAAAGCCGAACTTTCACATAAAGAACATGTGTTTGCAACTGAATGACTGAACTCCAGTTACACAGTCATATGTAGAGTAGATTTCATTGATAACATAAAAATGTTTCGCCAAATTTTATTTTAGATATCTGTCTGAGAAAAAAATGGTACGTCGAACGAAAGAAGCCAACATGGCAGTAACTACAACATTCAACAACAATTCCGACCTTCTAGATGAAGTATGGCAGTCGATCTTTTTGTCCGTATCTCGCTTGAAAGATCTCATTAGTCTATCAACAGTCTGTCGTCGATTCCGAAAACTTATCTTGAACGAATGGTTTCTTAGAAAATATTTTACTGAACATTCAAAACTTTTTGAAGGTCTAATAATTTATTATAATTTTTCAAACGTCGTTCAAGGTCGAAATCCATTTTGTAACTTAATTCAAAGCTTCAAACGTGGCAAATTTGATAACTTCATCGCTGACGAGAGTAAAATGACCATTGAGAAAGATTCTTCTTTCGATTGTATTTTTAAACCGATCGGTGATTTCGTCGAAATTCATAATAATTATGATCTTTTTCGTAGTCGAACGATATTAGAAACTTGTTCGTTCTCATTGTGGTTCTTTTTATGCAAGCGACCATCGTATAAAGATAGTAATTGGTTAAGATTTACTTGGGATTTAATAGAAGATAGGCCTCAAAGAAGTAGACCTATTACTGTTTATGTGAATCACGAAAGACATTTAGAATTTTATGTCAATCATGGCGGTTTTATCCAAGCTCAACATTCGAATTTGCCAAAATTACAATTGGATATTTGGCATCACATTACAATTCTAATCGTTCAAACATCACCCGATGATACATCAATAGAATTGTATTTAAATAGTCAAAAATTGGCAGAGTATAAACTTCAGAAACGCTTCCGACCACCATATCATGATATTAGTATTGAAGCATCGACTACAGACACTCATTTGGCTGAAATATGTATTTGGAAACGGAAGATTACAGTTAAAGAAATTAAAGCAATGTTTGAACAAAAGACAATTTTAAAGAGAGTTGATTTAGTAACGGATCTTTTGAGTAGAATCCGATTTTGAAAAGCATTAACATTGTTTCTAAATCATTTTCTAATGTAAAATATCGGAAAATGTGACTTCTATATCTAGTTTGGGCGTCGCACATTTTTAGATAATAAATATTAAGAAGTTTTCACTTATGGAAATACAATTTTCTTTAATTCTTCTAAGTTTCTAGGTGTTAGGATTGTCCTAGAAACAAGAAGAATAGGATTGTAGGTATGAATTTTTTCCAAAGTATGTCCGATGAATAAAAGTATTATCATTCGACGCAGAATTGAATTCTGAATCGAATGGACTAGTTTGCATAGACCGGCAATACTTCTGAAAAAAGTTTTATATGAATTATCGTTTCGTCGTGCTAGCTCCGTCGTGGTAGCTTCACACTGATATAGGTAGTATACTGACAATTTGTCCTTTGAGAGTATCGATAGTCCAATCAAAATCAAATTCCATATTACAAGCGAAAGTTAATTTAAATTACAAATCACTCTTACCCTCTATGTTCGTTTACTTTCCTTTCGTCTTTATACGTTCGTACCCGTATCATATCATTGACAAGTGAGACTGTGCACGTAATAGTCTACGTAATCCTCTAATTATAAAATTGTAATATTACGAAACATTCGGGATATTAGAATATTGACGTCTGAACTTGATACAAAAAAGATTTGTTAAATTTACTTGACAAATGTGAATCGATGAAATATTATTAGATGGCATTTTCACTTTCGAGCATTAGTTTTATTTGATATTTTAAAATTCTTTAATGTCAATTATGAATGTCAAATCAAAATGAATTTTGCTTATTTATAAGACGGTTACATTGAATGTTCGAATTTGCATCGGATTCAATGTAACGCTCAATGCTTGTGAATGAACTTCATCTAAAACAAATAATAAAATAATCCGTTTGAAAATTATTTATTGAATTTACGTGAAACTTTCATTTGATTTAATTTTTCATCAGTTGACATCCAATTGAGTCGTTGTAATTGCGATAATGGTAGATTTGCAGCAAGTGTCAATTCTGTTGCACTACTAATGCTTCCAATTGATTGAAATATGGTTTGTAAATCAATGGTCACTGGTTTCGAATAAATATAATCTTCATTTAATTCAAAATAATTTTCAACACGAATAAGATAATTCTTTGGTCCTAATTGATCCAATGTTAATAAATGAACATTCAATGGTAATGTATCTGTCAATGCTGACCATGTTAAATAATATGAAGCTGAATAATCAGTAAACGTCTGTTGAACTAATGAAAAGGTAGCAAGTGGATGCATAAAAAATTGTTGAGCACTAACACGATGCATGATAGCACTTGATGAAGGTGATTCAATAATAATTTTATGTTTACCACGAACAACAAGACCTTGACCAAATGCTGTTTCATTTAAAGATTCACCAACACCAAATTGATCGTCGTGCAAAAGACGTCGATGTAACATGATTTCAACTGAACCATCTTGAATACTACCACCACCCTGCGAACGATCTGCATGTCAAACGATAAAAGAAGAAACGATATACTGGTTGATTTTCTAAGAGATTCTTACCAGTAAGAACAGTCAATTGTCTATTTTGATCTTTAATCCATATTCGACTATTTATTGGATAATAATTTCCACTGACCGGTTCATTCACTGAATAATTCCATGTTGGTCTATAGTCTCTTATTCGTTCAAGAACTTCACGTCCATTCGCATCCGTATAAAATTTAGTTTGACTTTGAATATCTTATCATAACGCATAATAATCTCTTTTCCAACATTATCGTTGATTGGAATAGGTCCCACTATCCATTCAACTTCAACAGTTTGTCCATCAGCATATAAACTTATTTCTTGACTTGCCCAATTATTGAAAACGATTACAGCTGTT
>ERZ778019.2586-NODE-2586-length-16537-cov-13.429863_pt1 | contig 16537 bp, 19 predicted proteins | sample MGYA00375749_ERZ778019 | MGnify/ENA primary metagenome ERZ778019 (study PRJEB29350, sample SAMN05389821) | bioreactor metagenome | isolation source: Ammonium sulfate bioreactor | place: South Africa: University of Cape Town | collected 2014-03-17 ... | reverse complement strand
ATTGATCTATCGTCAATCGGTTAAATACTGGTTATTTTGTTTAGTGAATAAATGATCTTTTGATAAAGATATTCTTTATATATAGCGAAAATGTTGTTAGAAAAAACCTGTTAGAAAGTGCTTCTTCATTATGGCGTTATCAATACGATATCTATTTTTTCTTTCGTTTTTTCCAACATATTTTCATTGGATAGATTAACTTCAATCTCTGTAGTTTAAGCGAAAAAAAAACCCAAGAACTCTATCAATCAATGATGATTCATTTATTACTGCTTAAAAACTAGACGATATAAATTACATATTATTTTTACCAAAGAGAAAAAGTAAATTTTTTCTATTGAAGTTAGTTAAAATATCGAACATGCAATCGTCCACCAGCAAAACCAACTAAACCCATTGAAAATATCGTCAATAAATGCCCTGTTTCGACAAGATTCGCACTATAACCATTGTACGTTGTAACTCGTGAACCTTCGGCTAATGCTGCAAGTATAAACAATGCCGCAAGAAAAAGAAGTATTGGCGCAATAAATGCTAATAAACCAGGCAATTGAATACAATTCATTGATAATGTAATTAACGTTCCAAGACCAAGCATACATATTCCAACGACTAAAAGTGCTCCAGCATGTTGAGCACCAAGACCAAGTGCTGAATTACGTGGCATATCATAACAATTAGCTGAATCATTGAGCACACTGCCTTTGCAATATGTAAAAAAATTAAAATATAATGTTGCACCTGTTGCATCTTGAGTGTAAAACCACGAGTATGTTGCTGTGCCGACAATCGTCAACGTTAAAGCTGCGATCGTGAAAAGACCAGCAGTGAAAATCAAAACTCGACTCAACGGATCCATTGCTACTAAACTCGTTCGAGCCGGTAGTATAGCCATTTTGCTTGTTTGAAAATGCGAAAAGAATTTCTTTCTTGAAATTGAATGAAGAAAAAAAAAATCGTTATTCCGTTGTTAAATAAAAAAACGCATGGTTGGTAGGTTATTGTTTGTGCAAATTGTGTGAACGACGATTTATTCGGTTTTTTCTTTCTTTCTCTCTGTCGCTTTTTCTTGATCAAACAAACGAAAAGAACTGAGCATGCAAGAGAACGAATTATTTTGAATTTTTATTAATTTTCAGTTTACAAAAAAGAAAATGAATGTACTTTATTTCCGAGTTGGTTGTTTTAATTTTTTGGCTTTTTCAAGTTCTTCTTCTTCTTGAACGCGAAGAAAATATATTCGACTACTAACAAATGTACTTATGCCAAATGCTAAAATCGTAAATAAATGTCCAGCTTGATAGAGATTAGCCGAATAATCATTGTACAACAAATATCGTGACCCTTCGGCTAAACCAGCTAACATAAATAAACAAGCCAAAAATAGTAGCGCAGGTGCAATAAGATTTTTATACGTTTCGAATTTAATAAAAACCATTAAGCCCGTCATAATCAATCCAGCCAAAAGAAATACTATACCAACAACACATAATCCAGCAGCATTTTGCATTCGAAGATTGTAATCAGTCATCCATGGTAGAGTCGACGAATATCGAGGATAATTCGTTAAATTTCCCGTACGACTTGTACAACTATTAAATGTACTATTTGTAAAACTACATGTGTAAAAGAAATTGGCTGTGTACGCGAGGGCATATGAATCCGAGCCGATGTCGACATAAGTCGATTCCCATTTGGGTGTTCCGATACCAATACAAATCAATATCAATCCAATTCCACCGAAAACAATCGCTACAAATGCAATCATTCGATTGCCAGGCTCGATTTTCTCAGTCACGGTCATTGTGTCGAATACGAGAAAACAAAATTTGAAATAAATCACTTCGTTATAGTACCAGACGAGAGCAAGAAAAAAGAGGCGAACGAACTGTTTTCTCTGTTTGTTTTTACCATTGGTAACACGCATGCACTCTTTTTCTTTTCGTGACGTTTCTTCGTTTGTTTTTATTATTAAGAGAAGTTTACGGATACGTTTATTTATTTTGAGAAAGCAGATTAAAATAATTGAAGAGCGAAAAAAAAAGTTGTCACGATTAAGCAGTGAATAAATGAATACAAAGCATGAGGATTAAAATGATCGGATAAGATCTTAATTGATCAACACTCGAAACTAAACAAATGAATATGAAAATTTTAAAAAAATCGAAACAATTCACTTACGTTTGACACAACGTTGAAACTTTATTCCGGCGTGATCTACATCCTCTTCGATTTTCGTATCAGCTGCACACTGACATTGACCACCAACACAAGAACCTCCCTCACCACATTCATCATGTCGTTCACACGGTGAACCAACAATTTTAACTTCAAATCAAAAAGAAAATATTCAAAAAATCTTCTTCTCATGTGTCTCACCGCAAATATTCTCATTGTCAACTTGATAATAACCCGTGGTGCAAACACATTTATTTTCATTAAGATCACAGACAGCACCGGGACTTAGACGAGCACATATAGAAGTATCATGTGCACATTGGTCAGTGAATTTATATTCTACGCATTGTGCGCCGTCATTTCGATATTCTTTTCGACATCGAATATGTTCACAATCGAGTGAACATTCAAATTCTTGATTTTGAGTTTGAACTCTATCGAAATATGTTTGATTGCATTGTTCATAGAGAGTAAATCGTTTATTAGTTGTAACTTAAAATAAATGAAAATTATTTTTCAATAATCGGCTCTATGTTTTCTGTTTACCACATTTATTTGATGAATCTCGATAGTAGCCTTTTTCACAAACACATTCATAACCTTGGCATTTTTCATTTTCTGGACATTTTTCACAGAAGCCTTGAACTGAAACGAAGGGAAAGTTGAAATTTCAATTAACTCTCGAATCGTACCGCATTTCTTTTCAATTGAACTGTAATAATATTCATCTTGACATTGACAAACTCTATAATTATCACCGAGAAAATCACATTTGACACCATTCGTTCCACAATCAGCATCAATTTCGCATGTATACAAATGCCATTCATGTTTACCGGGAAAGATATTAGACGAAAGCAATTCTTTGAAGCAAAATAAAAACAGGATGAGAATGAAATTTTTGTCAATCAACCTTACTGCATTTATTATTGTCAACATAGGATTTTGATCGATCACAATAACATTGATTTTGGTGACATATAGCACCGGTACCATAGAGAAGTTCACAATCATCATTTGTATACAATGCCGAGCATGTACCTTCTGATGCCTTCAATGTTTTTCGCGCAAAAGATAAACTTCTTGTTTCTTCTGTATGAAAAAGAAAATTAGTCGAAAAATAATTTAGAAGTTTAGTACACATACGGCATCCTTTGTTATCGGCATTCACCGGATGATATCTCAAACAAGTACACATGTGATCATTTGGTATTGAACGTGGTGGACATTCGAATGAACTAACTGGCTGAGTTTGATTTATGCCAATAAGAAAATCTGTAGAAAAAACAACGAATATAGACTTTCTTCAAAATTATCAAATAAACATACAGCATTTATTGTCACGGCGAAACGCTAAATTAGCATTTAGACATTGACAGTGATCATAATTTGGATGTTTTTCAGCTGCATTACCAAACAATTGTTTGCAAATCTGATTCGTCAAACCAGTGATATTCTCATTGCTCTGATTGTGTTCATAGACTGTTTCAGTTATCTTACGACAAGTATATTCACTGATTTGTTTATAACCGAGATCACATTGACAAGTGTTAGAAACGACAGATGCAGATTGTGGACATTCATGATTAATGTTTGGATTCGGTGTAAATGTGTAATTGAGTGCAAAAACTATTTTTTTTAAAATGCAATCAATTATTTTGAAATAAAACAATTTAATAGATTTACTGCAGGAATTATTCACAGCAATTGAACTTTCTTGACAAATACAACTGTGATTAGCATATTGAACATTCTGTTGAGGATATAATGCTTGACAATCTGCATCTGTAAGGCCAAAATTTGCATTTATTGGGATAGGATTTGTTGAATTCGATAAGGAAACGCTCAATCGATCTGAAAACGAAATGATTTATTTATTTGTTTGTTTTTCTATTTTTCTTACCGCAAATTTTATTTTCTTTATCCGGTCGATATCCTGGCAGACATTGACATTTTCCATTTTGATTCCAAGCGTTGTTTGGACAATTGTTACGAGTAGTATTGCCACCAATAAATGTGACTAAAAATCAAGATTTTAATTCGTTGTCACCTTTTTATATTTCATTATTTACTGCATCGTTTTTCGTGATAAAAAGATTGATCTGGTAAGCATCGACATTCTCCTCGTTTACAAAATGTTGCGTATTCACCGTAATGTCTAACACATTCACCATGATCATTGACTGACAAATTACAATTTTGCAAATCTTGATTTACTAATTCCAATTCTATTTTTTGACAAACAAAACAACATAGAAAAGAAAAATATTAATTCAATTATCTCTACTGCATATTTGATTGTCATCATAAGGTAGATAGATATCCGAAGGAGAACATTGACATTGAGAATCAATGAATTGCGAATTTTCAGGACATGTTTGATTAGTCGTATTGCGATTTAAATACGAATCTTCGAACGAGAATAAATGTTTTTTTTTTCAATGAACTGATCGAATTTTAACTTACAACAAAGAGTGTAGGTTTTATCGAGATATTTATCTTTACCACATGAACAAACATGTTTATCGTTTCGTATTTCACATTGTAATGGCGTTGGGCACAGACCGTCTTCTGGAACAGCTATGCCTCGAGAATTAATTCGAGTACAGACACTGTATTCGAGTTGGTTCCCGTTCCATTGAGGTACAATTCGTCCTGAAATAGATTTGTCATTTATTTCGATCGAAATCTTCACTCTTTTCACGTACGACAAGTTGCAGTTTCCATTACAAATTCATAACCAGATGGACATGCACATAATCCACTACTTCTATCAAGTGAACAGTTGAAATCGTACTGATGCATTTGAATATTCGAAGAACTCGGAAAAATATGTTTTCGCTGTTGTTTTTCTTTATGAAGATAAAAAATTATTAAATGTTTTTTTTTCAGAGCGAAAAATATCAACATACTACAAGTGTTATTATCACTTTTGACAAAGCCAGCTAGACACCAGCATGTGGTTTGTTCATTTACATGCGTACAAATAGCATTCGCAGCCTGACATTTTCCACAGTCAGTATTCGGCAATGGGGTAGCTGATGGAGATAATCCATTGTAAATTTTCCATTCTAATGAAACAAAGAAAAAAGTTCAGAAATTTGTAGAAAACTTTTTGCTATCAGTGTACCACACGTTCCCCGTTCATAATTAGCCGTATGAGTCGATGGACATTGACAGAATTTCTCAGCATGAACAGAATCATCTCGACAAATAGCCATGCGATCATAACAAGACGTGTTATCATGACAAAAATCCTGTGTTTCATTAGCCGATGTCCAATTTGCATGGATACGAGCTGGATTTAATTCTAAATAAACGAGTAATTCAATTGATTTAACAATGAATACACTTTTAAAACATACTGCAACGGCCTTGATCATCTTGGACTATGTAACCTACACGACATCGGCAACGATTATCACGGCATTCACGAGACCAGCATTCATCCGAATGTTGACATGGCGAATTTAAACTTTTATCTGCTCAGACCAAAACAAAAGATAATCAAAATTAAATTCACGTTCTTTTCACATACAACACAATCCATTTGTGCCAATAAAATCATCGTCGCATTCACATCTTTGAGTCGTTGCATTACATATCGCATTCGTCACACAATTTTCATCAGTTCGACATTCGTCTTCAACGTAACTAATCCGTTTCTCGACAACTAAAATTACCTTTTTATTTTTACAAAAAACAGATACCAATGTTCATACCGCAAATCGATGAATTGCATGGTGCAAACCATGGTGTATCGCAAAGGCATCGATTAGACTCACATCGCATACCCATTGATGATGAACAATCTTGAGTACAATTGCCATTATAAACTAATTCAAAACAGAGAGTGTTAATCTTTATCCAAAAGCAAGCTTACTGCCATGAATGAGTGAAAGAAAACTTAGCAGCAAACAAGTTGAAAGAAAAAACGACTTTTTCTCCATTCGATCTTTTGTCAAATGAGAAGTGATATCGCCTTTTAATCGGATAAATATATGCAAATGTTTCTGTCTCGCTCGAACGTCCTATTATTCATATTCAATCAGTTTTGATCACATCTTTTGTCCGATCACCGAATAAAAATAAATATTAACGTCATATTTTCTTTTTCTCAGAAAAAAAAATTAATTAACTTTCTATTTGGTTAAGAAAATGAGGTTAATTATTTTTCTGTTTTCTTTTCTAATCAAGGTCTCGGAGCAAAAATTGAACTAGTTAAATATTAATCGAATAAATATTCGGTTGAATTAGTAATCGAAACTATTTAACTAATAATTATCATGTTCTCGAGCGCACTCTTTCGTCAACAGTTTTTCTATTGGTTCAAATAGTGTTTACCAATGGCATATTATTGACGTTAAGAAGACATGCCAATGACAGTAACTGTTCTGTTGTATATGCCTGATTTCATAGGATGTCTTACAAGGTCTCTTTCTTTTCCGGTGAAGACAATGTGTTGTGAATAAGAGGAACAAGAAAGACGATATACATTTGAATACATATAGAATTTTATCGTACAATCAAAACATCGATGAGTGTACCAGTAAGATATATATGTATAGTCATTGTAACATGTCGTTCTGATTCTGATAAAACTCTCTTCGCTTAATCTCTAATGAACTACTAATAATAATAATCAGATTGGAAATAATCACAGAAAGATAATTGATAGTATGAATGTTTAATGCACATTAAAATTCATAGCATGCTATTTGTTGTTCTTTAGTCTCTGTAGTTCATCATACCGAACGGGAAAGAGAACAATGTATATGTTGCTATCTCTTCTCTTTTAGGCCACAAGTGAACAACGTAAATCATTTTTACCATTACGTTTACGACCGTCCGGTATTGTTGGTCCTCGTCCAACGTTATCGATGCAACAAGTTGCAACAAATGAAAATTCCAATAGTTCAACATTGACAGTCGGCGATCGTGTTCTTGTTAACGGACTCAAAAGTGGCACTCTTCGATACATTGGTGCAGTTAAATTCGCACAAGGTATTTTCTGTGGAGTCGAACTAGACGAACCGGAAGGAAAACATGATGGAGAAGTTAAAGACGTTCGGTAAAAGAAAAAAGGAGTGATTAAATTTTTTTCTTTTCTAAATACTAATTTAGATATTTTAAATGTGCGGCAAATCATGGAATATTTGTGCCGAAAGATAAAGTAACACAAGCGCCACGGACACGTGCATCGGTAAAGATTTTCTTCATTTTTGTGAAATCATGAAAAAAACAAATCAAATCTTTTCTTCAGTCTTCGCAACGACCGGTTAGTCGTTTGAAACCTCCGACTCTAACGCGTTCGATTACATTAAATTCTTCGATTAATAAAATCGAAACGACGACAACTAAACCCGTTCAATTACCCGATATTGTTCCAAATTCTACTCCTCAACCGGTGATAGTTAATGAACCTGTTATTCCGAATGAAAAACATGTTTGTTTCTTTTTTGATTTTCTTTGATTGATGAAGAATTTTGTTTTTTTTTCGTTTAGGAAACTATTTTATCGACTGAAAAGCCAGCTGTTCCACAACTCGAAGAGATCAAAACTCCGATTGAACCTCCGCCATTAATTCCACTCGATGAACGTACGATTTCACTTTTGCGTTTTTTTTTCGTTGTCTTTCGAAACTCGATTTTTCAGCTTCTGAAACGATCGATGCTGATTTCACTGATAGTGTTTCGTTAATTTTACACCAACTTCAACAAGAACAAGAGCAACAGCAACAACAACCATCACACACTCGTCTATCTTCTTCGATTGCAATCAGCGAAGAAGATACTGATGGCGATGAAACCGATGCCGAAAGTATCGTCGAATCTCTCGTTGATCAAACACATCGTTCATCAACTTCATCTGTATTCGTGCCCATGGAACTATCGAAATCGATTCAAACAGATCTATCATTCAATTCGAAAGATAATATTTCGTTTACTAAATTTCAACCGAAGAAAATCATCACTCCGATTCAGCCAGCAACTAAAAAACGTATTGAAAATCCAGTATCTGTTCGTCAAACAACGCCAACAACTAATCCAATCAAACGGCCTGTAGTCAACAAAAAATCAACTCCAATTCTTCCAATAAAAAAAACGCAACTCAATGCTGCTCAATCGGTTACATCACTTCAATCGCAATCAAGTATAAAGCCTTACAACAAAAAAAATGAAACTTTTCTAGTCTTTCTCTTTTAACTCATTCAAAAATTTCTTTCGTTAGGATTGAGTTTATCTCGTTCATCATGTAATTCATTGAACAGTAGTCAGTCAGATGTAACATCACTTCCGAAAACAATCTCAGATAAAACTGTTCCTTCTCCAACGGCTAAATCAGATGAATCTCATCAACGTCTTCTTTCTCTTCAAACGACGCATCAAAATCTGAAAAATGCATATCAATATTTACTCCGACAATTTGATCTCATGACTGTTTTAAATCAATATTTTCTTAATGAAGTAAAACTAGACGAAAAACAAATCAAAACATTTACTCTTACCTTTTCTTTTCTTCGAAGAATCAAGAAAGTCAACAAACGACTCGTCAACAACTGGCTAAAGGTAGAATTTCGTTTTTTTATTAATCCTTTTTGTCATCATCGTATCTCGTTTCAGTTCGAAGAAAAGTCGATCAATTACAAAATACCATTGTTGAACTTAAAACTTCGCATCAAACTGAATTGAACCTATTGAATCAACACTTCGAGCATAGCAATGACAAACTAACTAAAACACATGAACAACAATTAAATGAATACCAGCAAAAGCTCGATCAATTATTAGTATGAAACTTTTTGCTTAGAAAAATAAACTGTTTGTTTTGTTTTTTGAAGAAAGAAAAAACTGAAGTTGATGTACGTTGTGGAATTTTACAAGAAAAAGTCGATGGTTTTCTTACGGAAATGGCCAATAGTGAACATGCTGATGTTCTACTTTGTCACGTTGAAACATTGGAAAAAGATCGAACTAGTTTACAAACGGTTCTCGAACTCAAAACAAAAGAAGTAACACAATTGAGAACAAAAGTTAGCGAACAAGCAATGAGGGTAATGAAATCGAATGAATGAATAATTAATTCATATGAAAATGAATCATTTATTCTAGTTAACCGATGAACAAGCGTTGCAGAAACGAATTGAAATGGCTGATAATCGAATTCAAGATTTAGAATGGTTATTACGCGAGAAACAATTGAGTGAAAAGTAGAAAAAAAAAAGATTTGTAATGATAGAATTGTTTTATTTGTTTGTTTGTTTGAAGAGCGGCAGTTGTTGAACGTGATGAATTAAGAGAACGAGCCGGTCAACTCGAACGAGATAATGGTCAATTAAAATTCGAAAATGAAACACTACGATATCGTCTTCAACAATGTTCAGTTTCGGTTTCAACATCAACTGATAATGTTGCGCCAATTGAATTGATCATATCAAAACCTGTACGAACGCATTTCAAACGACAACGTTCGAAAAGTTTCTCTTCGAATCCTATTTTCACATTTGATAATCAACGTAAAACTCGTTCATTAATTTGTATTTTTAATCGGTGATTTGAGAATATATCATTTTGTGTATAATTACGTAGTTTTGCTTGCGTGTGCTGTGTTAGACTCTTTCTACATTTACATTTACTTCAATGTGATCACAATGCTTCTGTATTTTTTTTTGAAAGGCATATTTATATTCGATGTAGTTTGTGTTGATATTCAATTATTTTGATATACAAATAAACATAGTTCTATTCGAATGACTAAACGTAAAATAATACAATGTCATGATGCATTCGTAATGCAGTCAGTTAAACGCACAACGTCGACAAAAGAAGATTTTCATTAAGACTTCATTTAATGAATCATTCTCTAACAAATCTCTTCTCCATGTCGTTTATTCATGTATTTGTCATTTTTATTCTTGTACTACTGTCTCGTTCAATTCATAGTTATGTTTGTCGATGGTGAGGTACATAATCGAGAAAATCTTTGAATATATTTTGATAAAAAAATAAAAGGTCACCAATTCAATGTGGTTGTGCATTTTATCAACCGAATGTACGAGCGCGAATTGTTGGTGGAATCGAATCGGTTCCACATTCTTGGTTTGAATTCGACTTGTGAATAAAGAATTTCGTTTTAATCTCAATGATTTTAGGCCTTGGATCGTTAGCATTCGATTAGCTAGTTCGAATGCACCATTTTGTGGTAAAAAAAACAAACGATTCAGTTTGATTTTATTTTGAAATTTCATTTAGGCGGTACATTGATTACTGATCGATACGTTCTCACAGCTGCACATGTAAATTTTCTTTCATTAAGAAAACGATCTTGTCTATGGTAACATTTCATAGTGTTTCTATGATGATTTAAAAACAGCTGGAACTAAACTAACATCTATCGTTCGTTCACGATATCTGTTCGTTATTGGTGCTCATTATTCAACAGAGAAAAGTTCATATTTAAATAGTCATTTACGTTTAACTGCCAATGCAATCTATCTTCATCCACAATACAATACTTACACAAAAGTCAATGATATAGCCTTGGTAGAATTAGTTCGACCTGTTGATTTATCCGATAAAACAATCGGTTTTATCTGTTTACCATTGTCGACATTGCGATATCCGAAATTATTTCCAGCTGATCGTGCTGATGCTGTGAGAATACAAAATAAAACGAATTTTGTTAACGAATAACATGTTGCTTTCGATTCAAGGTTGCAATTGGTTGGGGAAGAGTTAGTGAAAGTTCGTTAGGTCGTGGTAGTTCTGTTCTTCAACAAGTTGAATTACCTGTTCAATCGCCTTACATTCGACCATCGGATTGTGCCGATCAAGTTTATGATCCTGAAAAACAATTCTGTGCTGGAATAATTTATGGTGGCAAAGATACATGTCAAGGCGATAGGTTCGAATGTTTTTATATTTAAAAAATTAAAAATACAAAAGATTGAATCTTTTGTTTTCTGTCTAGTGGAGGTCCATTGATGTCAACGTACAATCTAACATGGCAAATTATTGGCATAACAAGTTATGGCGAAGGTTGTGCACGAGCTCATAAGCCAGGTGAATTCGATTATCTTTGTTCTTTTACTAATTTAATTTTTCACAGGTGTTTATACGCGTATAAGTGTATATCGTGATTGGATTAATCAAACAATTACGACTCAAACTCGAAATGCCGATTCACAATTATTAAACATGCCGAACAATCTCGATTTGAGTAATTCGGTAGATATATGGTGGAATTCAATTGCAGACAATAGTTGTTCTTTGAAAGAGAATGTTGTTCGTTTCCTTATCATGTTTTGTTGTTTATTAAATATGATTTAAAAGAAGAAGAAAAAAAAGAAGATAGATGCTGAAAAATAGAATCGATCGTTGCTTTATTTTAATTTAAGATACGAAGGTAGAACAAATTTAACTTTTCCAGACGGTAAATTTCGAGTCACTTCTTGATCTTTAACGGTTTTCATGAGATCTTTTTCTAATTGACTTGCTGTACGATCCATACCGAATAATTTCAATGCGGCTTGAACATCTAAAGACAAAATCATTGGATAAAATATCAAATTAGATAAAAAGTGTCGTACTTTTTCCTTTTTTGCCCAAACCACCGGGCTGAATTTTAACTTTATATTTATAATTCACAAGTGTTACCCAAGGCCCACAAACTCCGATAACGTTGATCAATGGATCTTCGCTAGTTGGTTGGCCAGTTAATGTCGAGAGTAATCGAGCATCTTCGGATAATCGTTTTGCTTTTTCTTCTTCGTCTTCGACTTGTTCGGCTTCGTCGTCATCAACAACAGCCACGGCATTTGCGGTTGCAGCTGATTGAGGACGCGGCTGAGTCGGAGGATTATTCTTTTTATTGTTGTTTTGACCACCTTTCTGTTGTTGTTGTTGCTTTTGTTGTTGCTTTTGTTGTTGCTGCTGTTTTTTCTTCGATTCATTACCAGCTGAACCGAGTAATTGCATTCGAATTTGTCGATCTTCTTCATCTTGATCTTTATATTTTTCTTTGATTTTTTTCATACGTGCACGTTGGCCACGTTTCAATGGTTGATTCTGTTCGTTGGTTGTTTTTTTCGGTTGTTGTTGCTGTGGTTTCTTTGGAATAGTTGAAGGTTTGACTGGTAATTCTTCGGAATAGGTTAGTTGAGTATCTGGATAAGCTGATGTTTCTTCATCAGAAGAGGATGATGAAGGATCAGAAGCAGGTTCTTCAGCTGGGGCTTGTTCTTCTTCGATTGATGGCTGTGGTTGTTGTTGTTGTTGTTGTTCTTCTTCTTCTTCTTCTTCTTCGTCTTCGTTTTCATTATCAGAGACCTCTAATGGAGTTTCATCAACTGATTCTTGAGTTTCAACATTTGCAATTGCTTTCTGATCCTAAGAAGACAACTTTGAATTCTCTTTTACGAATTTGCGTATGAATTACTTGTTCATCTAGAACAGCTTTAGCTTTTCGTTCATCACTATGTCGATCGATGGCTGCTTGATCGCTTTCATCAAACTAGAATTATTCTTGAGAATACAAACGCTTTTCTTGACAAGATGTTTACTTTAAAAAGTAGAGCAAAACCAAAATTTAATGGCGCACTTGGCAAATAATTTCTTTTTCCTACGAGTAAACATTCATTTGTTTTTCTCCGAATTGAAAAGCAACTTACCTCGAATCATAAACGCTCCTGTCGTTATATATTCTCCAGTGGGCGCTGTTTTCGATACTTGATCATGTTTAACCCAATAGGCAGGTGCCGGAACTTTCGCTTCCCAAGCTGCACTATGAACACAAGCGAGAATGCCGGCTTCTTGCAATGTTCGAGGTGGAACCTCGTTTCCCGTTGGATTTTTAATAACGACGCTTGTTGCACCATGAAGATCAGCATGAACATACAAATCACCTGGCCGTAAGTGACGTTTGACGAGTAATTCATTTTGTTGTTGATCACGACCGCCAAGAACAATATAATTATCTGAGCTAATGAACCAGTAGAATTTTTCGAACCTGACAATTTCGATAGACAATTATTTTTTTACAAAAGTCACAGAAAAATGTAAATCTACCAGAAGACTTTTCGAGCTTTTGTTACTGTTGCAACACGTTCTACTTCTTTGAGAATTTCATTGGTTTTCTTCGATGCTGATTTAATAGCCTGTGCACACACAAAAAAAAGAACGAATAACATGAAAATTGTGCTGTGTCAATGAACCTTTTCTCCGGCTTCTAATGTTCTCATTTGTTTTTGTGATGATTGTTTTTTATGTTCAAAATATCGTTTCGCATTTGCAAAAGCTGTTAATGAAAGATCGACATCGACTCGAACCGGTTTATTTGCACTTTTAGGTTTCGCATTTTCTTCTTCGTCATCATCATCGAATGGATCTCTAGAAATCGAATTTTGACTTTAATCTCGATTAGAAATTAAAAAAAAAAACTACTTCAGTAATAATGTCAAATGATTAATATCAAATTTAATTCCTTGAATAATTTTCGCTGTTGGATCACCGGATTGTTTGGCATCGTCAACTAATTCTTCGATTTCCGGCCAACTCATTTGATTAGCAACAGCTGTATTTATTGCTGCCATAGCTCGTGTAACGAGATCTGCATTGGCTTCAATCAAATACGCTTTTCGAATGTCTTCATTCTGAAAACCAAAACTCAATCGAACAACAATATAATGTATCACGACGAACTTGAGCTGATTGTAATTCATCTAAACGTTTCTGATGATCTTTTTTGACATTTTCTAATTTTTTAAAGGCTTCTTTTTCTTTGTGAACGATTTGTCCTTCTAATCGTTGTGCTTCTAACTTCGAAAAGAACTCATCAACAGCCTAAAAACCAATGAAAACATAATTGGTGAATGAATAGCACGTCTGTCGTACACGATCGAATGTTGGCCATTCGAGATGTAATTTGCTTTCGAATTGTTTGAATAGAAACGGATGAAATTCTTCGTAGACCTGCAATGCTGATGAACCTTCTTGTCGATAGATAATAAAACCCTAAAATTTCCCATCGAACGGCGTTTTTGTTTTGTCGAATATTCGACGAAGAAAAACTTTACTTTACAATCGCCGGTATCGGTCTGTCGAAGATAATCTAGCGCTTGAACAAGTTGTTCATGTAATTTCGGAGAATCTGAAGAGAATCTTGTGTTTTTTTCTTCTATTAAATACGAAATAGGTACCTTGTTCAATGTTAAATGATTTTCCTATTTGACAATTTTCAACATTTAAACCAGCATTTAACAGACATTCATCGAGTACAGCCGAACCAAATGCTAAAAGATCCGAATTCAAGCAAACAAAATTATCTACGAAGTTTGATTTTCATACGTAGCAATGGATTGAGTATTTTTTTAATCGATTCATTTGCCGGAGCCTTTGTAAGAACATCAATCAATCTATTCGAAATTATCGTTTCAATCTTTCGAGTTTTTTTTTTCTTCTTTATTAAACAAACTTTTCAAGCGAAAGAAGTTCTTCAGGTTGTTTGACACTTTCAATAGGATATTTCTCATTAACTGCAAATCGTTCGTCAGTTGTTGCATCGGTTCGTTTTCGAATTAACGATAAAATCATATAATTAAAATCAGTTAAAATCACATTTCCCTAATTTAAAAATGAAGATTTACGAACAAAAAAACGAAACAAATACTTTATCGTAAAGTTCGACAATGAGATGATAAGCAGCTTCACCACTACCGAATTGTAAATCAATGATACGATCGATTCCTAATTGTTCGATCGATTCTAATCGACGAGATTTCAAATGTTTACGAAGTTTCATTGCGAAACCCGACGGTATTAAACTCTTCGGCCAATCGAATTCAGTCGTATGAATACGCACACCGGATTCAATCAGCAAAACACCTTTATCATCCGGCCTAGGCAAATCAATCGATATTATCATGGATTTCAATAGATTTTACTTCGAAAATTTAATTAAATAAGTCTTATTATCAACATCATAGACATTCACCACACGTACGCCGACAAAACTAAATTTGATAAATAGAAATATAGTTGACTAATGTGAGTGACGTTTTATTTTTGCTGAATCTACCGTTTTCGAACTGCAGCAATGCAAGCTTTTAGATCGAGAGTCGTAAATCGGATTTTTTTCGGCGGCATTCGTTTGAATAGTAATTTTGCAATTGAAATTTACTCAACACTTACATATCAGTCAGAAAGATTCGTATTCGTTTGCTAGTCAAATAAGCCAATAAAAATTATGAATCATCTAGCGCCATCATGATCATCTTAATTGTCTGTAATCGAATGAAAATCATTTGGTTTCAATTGAAATCAAAGATTTTATCCGGAAAAAAATTTGAGAAATAACCCTGTTGTTAATTAATAATACATATGTTTTTAACTTTCAAGTTTTTTTGTTTTCTATCGGATTTTTGTACGAGTTTACATCAGTTAAGAAAAATAATGCTAAGCAGTTTGCCGTCAGTTCTCAATGTACTACTGGTTTTCTTATTTAAAACAACAGGTAGAGAAATTTGTTTTACTCAAAGAAAAAAAAAACATTTCACATCATTAATAAGATGGATGGACATCGATGCAAGGACAAATATACAGTAGTGAAATTCAACAAAACTATGTAGTGGCATCTTTGGCGATTATCATTGAAAATCTTGCCACATTCCAAGAAGATATACATGCTATACATTTGAATACGAATCAAAAATCTTTTCCCATTACATATCGTTTGGAAAAATTAGAGAAAATAAAAAGAAATGGTGAATATCTTTTATTTGTACTTTTATTTGGAAATCCACATCGTTTATTATTCGAAAGTTCATCAATGAAAAGACAGTTGAAATTCAATGACCGAAATTACATTAATTTTACAGTGCACTCCGTCTGTGAGTATTAGTTTTTACAGTTATTTTTTACTGCTATTAATTCTTTAAATTAAAATCTTAGTTGATGACCGACAATGTAAACGTTTGCGACATCCGTGTACGCCTGGACAATCAACAGTTAATGATGTTCTTTTTGCCTGTTGTGATGATCTTCGATGCGGAACAGGAATACATAAACAAAATTTTTGTTTTCGAAATACATCAAGTAAATATAATCCTTTCTAGAATACATTTTTCCTTGACACTATGTTCATTCGATCAGAGATTTCACTGATTTTTCTTTTGTTTTATAGCTAATAGTGGCAACAAAGCTACTACTACAACAAAGAGAACTACACATCTACCATTTTCTACACACACCAGTACAACAACAACTACTATTAGTAGTAGTAGTAGTACTACAACTGAACACAGTAGCTCAACTACTGAACCGACCACTATAGTCACAACTGAACACAGTAGCTCAACTACTGA
>ERZ778019.2556-NODE-2556-length-16793-cov-12.240650_pt1 | contig 16793 bp, 18 predicted proteins | sample MGYA00375749_ERZ778019 | MGnify/ENA primary metagenome ERZ778019 (study PRJEB29350, sample SAMN05389821) | bioreactor metagenome | isolation source: Ammonium sulfate bioreactor | place: South Africa: University of Cape Town | collected 2014-03-17 ... | reverse complement strand
GTTGAATATCGGAACCTCGTAACCACAAGTAGCATCTGATTTCAATGGTACAGAAATGCATTGAAGGATGCACACTGTTAGTAATAACAGTGAAGAATATAAAATGGTCATTGTGTGTCGAGAAATATTGAAGAAGAACATTGAAAACGAGGTGGTTTATAAGGAGGAATGTTTGTGATGTTATCGCGAGGTTGAAGAATGAGAGCAACGAAAGATAAGAAATGTTCGCAGAAGTTGACAAGTTCATGGACAGAGAGAAAAAAAAACTTATCTTTGTAAAATATGGTGAGAATATTTTTATTGAAATGAAAAACGATGTTCTCTCATTTTTACAAATATTTAAGTAGTAATGCTAATTGTGGTTTATCAATAGTTGGTTTGATAAAATCTAAAGGATCAAGTCGAAACATATAACTCCAAGGATACCATGGACCGCCACACCACCATGTCCATCCTAACCAAGCATCAGCATTCGATAAATTATCCATAAAAGCTACACTTTCATTGTCACAACTTGAATCAGTTGACCATGCAAATTCACCAAGAAAACCTTTGAATTTATTGTCAAGCAACCATTGTGTTGCGCCGAGAAGAGAATGAGAAGCATTTACATGGCATTGTTTGTGTGTTCCCGACGAGTCCTGATCAAGATATTGATGCATTTCAAAAGCAAAATTATGTTCAGGATCATCATTGAAACCTTGCCAAACGGCTGCATTATGACTGCCATTCCATGAATGAGCACCTGTATAACTTGTTCCAGGAATTAAAATTAATTGTTTAGCACCCGCAGCTCGTATAGCTTTGATGGCTGGTACAGCTCCTGAATACCATTGGGAAGCATTTTGTTTATGCGGTTCATTCATAAGACCGTAAACAACATTCGAATAACTTTTAAATGTAGTTCCCATTCGACCCCAAAAATCAGCAAATAAATTCGTACCTTCAGGATCGATGCCAATATACAATCGATCTCCAGTTCGACTATCATAAATAGTACCATAGTTATGTGGATCGAGAAGAACACGCATACCCTTGGATAAACAATAATCAACAATTGCCGTTATGTAACCGATTTGTGTTGTATTCAATGGTGAATAGGCATGGTCGTAGGCACGAGCTATATCAAAAGGTAAACGAATGATGCCAAAACCTTGATCGAAATAGTAATCGATTTCATCGTTATTTGGATAGATATAGTTGATGCCAAATGTTCGATTCGGACCGGAATTAAATTCAGCACCAGATAGATTGACACCTTTAAAACTTTTTGATAATGGTGGTGGGTCGGATTTAACGATAAGAATACAGAAGATGAGTATAAAAATAGTATGCATCATACTTTTTTTTTGTTTGGTGTGATAAATTTTTCAGTTTTTTATACCATCTGTAGATTTCAAAATCATCATGAGAAAAAAAGAAATGAGTAGCATTTGTTTTTCTTTTGCGTTGAAAATATAAAAAAAGATAATAGACTTGAAAGATAGTCTCACATGAAGTTTCTTTTCTATTAATCAAGAAAATAAAAACGGATGTCGAAAAAAATCTTTCTAAAAGTTTTTTCAACATTTTAAATGACGAAAAAAAGAGAACTCTTCATTATTTCATCTATATTCGAACTACTGCTATAAACGATAGGTTTGTTTGTTTTGATCACAGGAAATTTCAGTACATTTGGAAACTTTCGACATCGAGCATATTCAGTTTATTTAATTGCAGAAGCTCCATGTACACCCTCAAGATACAGTATATCATCGGGTGTTTGTTGGCTCATTTCAACCGTATATCCATCAATTGTTTTGATTCTACTTGAATTTTTGTTAAGCAACGACAATTCATAAAATCGATGGGCAAATTACAACTATGTTAATACTTCAAATATTTATCGCTATTCCAACGAGTTTTTATGTTTCATTTACAGGGAATCGTGGCTTTCGACAACACTTTGTGATAACTATAATGAGTAAGAGAAGAAAGTTTGATGAATAATAATGGACGTTATCTTGGTCATAGGAATGATCCAACAAACGAAAAAAAAACGTGAGCTACAGATAAGAGTAATGTCTGTGGAAATAAAACATCTAGAATCACCTTTAGAGCATATAAATACGTCGACTTTTTTCATTTTCAAACACATTCTTCTTTTATATTTTATATGCAACATAACAAACCCTTTATGTATCGTTCATACTCAAACTCAAATAAACATCCATATGACTATATCAATGAAAAAGCAGTTAATAAATCACTGTTATGCAGTAGTTGTGGAAGACCATTCGTAGATCCTGTTGTCGCTGATGATGGCCGATATGGTTGTAAACTTTGTTTCGAAGGTGTTGTTGATTCAATGCAACCAGTTAAAGAATTTCTAATTCTCGCTATGTTAAATGCTATTGAAGTTCGATGTCCCGGATGCGGCGCAGAAGATATTACGCGAGGTCAATTAGCTCAACATGAACGTGAAACGTGTTCACAAGCAAATGTATCATGTAGCGCAGCCGATATTAAATGTCCATGGCGAGGAACACGTGCAACATTAGACGAACATGAGAAAGTCTGTGTTTTCGAACCACTTCGATCAGCTTTAAAGGAACTTATTGACGAAAACGAAAAGCTCAAAGAACGTGTGAAAAAATTGGAGCAAGCGAATCAATAAAAAAAACGCGTATTTTTTTATCTTTTTCGTTCATAAATATTTTTCAAAAACTCGAAATAAAAATTGAAATAATGATAAATTTTTGAACTGTTTCGTTCATTCGATGTTAACAGATCATCGTATCATTTTCTTGTTGAATAATTGATTTCGATAATTCAAATGAAAAGAAAATAATAACAACTTGAAGAATTGTTGTTATAATACAAGTTAGAATCGAACTAAGAGATGTCAATAAAACATACGTAGGAATCGTATGAACGATCACTAATGTTTGCAGTACATTTAATAATGCCATAACAAGTAAAATTCCGAATACAATCAAAAAAGCGCCGCTTAACCATGCAAACTAAATAAAAAATGGATGGATTCTCGTTTTCTTTAAGATTTTTTTTGTTTGTAACTACGCATAAGAGAAGTCGATGATAACAACGATAAGCTGCAAGCAGCCAAAGGCCATCGTAAACAACTGAAATTAATGCCCAAAAAAATTCGTAATGTCGATTATAATACTCGCAGAGCCAAACATAATTTTCAAATGCACATGAAAAACTAATGAATAACAAATAAAGAAAACTAAAAATCTACGAAATTAGAAAAACAGAAAACGAATCATTCGTTTTTTTCTCTCGAATCGAACTTACAAACATAGTTACTAATAGTAGAACAAGTTTTCGTCGAACTTGATAAACTTTTGGCCTATGTAAACTTATTTGTACGGATGAATTTGTTCGTTCACTTGTCATGAATGATTTACTATTCGGTTGAATGTCAGTTCGTGATTCCATATATTCTGCACTCAAATCTTCTATCTTTTTTCTTCTTCTTTTTCTGATATTGTCAAAATATACGCATATTATTTAATAAAATCAACGGAAATAAATGTCGATGCCGAGCGGAAGACGAATCTTTTTTTGGTTTTAATTATAATAATAAAGAAGGAAGAGTGTGTTTGTCTTGCTCTTTTTGCAACTCAGTTAATTATACACCGAAGAAAAAAAAGAAAAGATATATGACCTGTTGATTTCAATAATAATCTATTTCTATAGAAATCATATCATCACGAAAAAAACTGTTATTAATATTGATGAGATTTAATTCTAGTGAATACAAAAAAAATGTCAAGTATGTCGTCTAGATGTAAGCCATTCCGATTGAAGTTGATGATGGAATGAATTCTAATAGAATAAAAATCAACCATATAATGAAGCCCTAAGAAATTGAAACTGTGAACAAATGAAAAACAAAAAACAAGATGACTGACATCTAAAATTTGAAAGACAATGACAGTTATTGTAATTATGAAATTGATTTTTTGTGAAATAACATATCGTTCTTCAAGAAAATGTCGTGAAATAATTCCGAAACCGATTATAACCGTTTGAATAACTAATCGAATAATTCCAATCCATCCAAACTAAATCAATATGAATGTCAAAGAAAAACACGAGTAACTGAAAACAAAAATACCCAAGTTAAACCTTTTGAACTCAAACGATAAACAAGAATTAATCCAGTACAATCGAATAGAATCGATATAAATGTAAGAATTCGTCGAATGAGACATTTTTGTAGAGAATCAACTAGAAATGATTGATCATTTTCCCAAAGAAAATCATTGATATCCCAAATCTGAATAAATGAAATCGTGTTCTTTTTTTTACCAGTATATTTCCATTGACCTACCAGAACAATATTAATTAAGATAAAAATAATCTTTCGAAGTAAATAAAGTTCCGACTGTTGAGCGGTTAATTTCGGTGAAATCAAACTCATAAACATGTTCGTGCTAAGATGAACGCAAACAACGAACGAAAAGAAATGCACTCAAACTCAATCATGCGTATCAAATGAACTTTATTGTACAAAATAATGAAAATAAAAAAAAAGAAAGAATTTTGATTACATTTCCTGGATGATTGATAATTCTTCTTTTTGTTGAAGATTCGCTATTAATTTACATAATTTGAAAGCTAAGTGTACGCAAATTACCTTAAACAAAACACAGAATTGATTTCTGTAAAGATTGATTTTAAAATTTATTTACTAATAAAGTCGAGATTGATATCCAAATGACGATAAAAACAATATACCGAGATGAATAGGTATAATTTATATCATTCGAATTGTGTATTGTTCGATGTAATGGAAGTAATAAAATGAAAACAAAAATCGAACTATTGAGAATAATAAATACACAACCAATCCATGTGAACTAAAGACAAAAAAAATATCTTTTACATAGACGAGAACAAAAGAAATCATCTATTTTCTTTCTTACCATACGTAAACCAGTTTGATAACAAAGATACGTGATGATTAATCCAAATAAATCGTAGATAATCGAAAGTAAAATCCATAGAAGTGGATAGTAGAATTTAACAATTTGTTCAATAGATGGATCGATATGATTGTAATGAAGAAAAGCTATTAGCATAATTAAATGAAATGTCTACAAAAAGAAGTTAAATATTTTGTTTTCTTCTTCTTTCTCATTTACTTACAAAAATAATATCAATTAAAACAAAGAGTATTTCTTGTTTTCGATAGATTCTTGATTCTTGAGCGAGATAATCTGATGAGAGATTTAGATTTTCATCCATAATTCGATATATTTTTGTTTTATTATTTCGACTTAACTTTCGAAATGAAAAAAAAAAAGAAAACAAAATCGTTTTCTACATACAAAAAAATGTTTAAGATTGAAACGTGTCGGTATTTAAGCTGTCGTTGGTATTCGTTGAATCAATCCGTATTTAAGTAATTTATATGCTAAAGAAACACAAATAAACTAGAACAAAAAAAAACAATCATTAACTTCAAAATCGTGCGTTTTTTTGTTTTTCGTTCTATTTACAAGAAGAATTTCTGAAATAATAAATGTGAGAGCAAAGATCATGTGCCCAAGAAGATTCATTGGTTTCATAGTTATGATGTTTGGATTGAGAAGAGATATGAGAAATACACCACCGATCATAAACGGCGTTAGAATTAATATGAATGTTCCAAACCATGCAAACTAAAGATTTTAATAAAATACGAAACAGACTTTTTTTTTAATGAGATTTTACTAAATGTAGACCCGTTCGAGATGATTGATAGATTACAATCAAACCGAATGCATCATGAAAAACCGAGATTAATGTCCAAATGAGTTCATACTTATTCTCGAAATAATAATTAAACCATAGATGATCGATATAAGCATGGACGATGAATATTAGATAGAATAAATCAAAAGCCTTTGAAGAAAAACAAACTTCATTTTAAGAGAAATGATTGAATTTTCTTTTTGATATTACAAATAGAACGCAAAGAGAAATAATGAGAGATTTATGTAGACGACCGATATCCGTTTGTGTTGCCGAAGTACATTGAGAAATCGTACTGATTGCCATCGAAAACAGCTTGTTTCAAATGACACATTCTTTTCCTCTCGTTTTTTTTGTGTTATAAATAAACTTTCAAGCTGACACAACACGCGGGAGAAAACGTTTTGGGATGTTTCTTTTATTATTTCTCGTCTATTATTTAATAAAATATGAAATCAATTTATCAGAAAAGCAAAAAAAGAAAAGAAAACACATAAACGAATGTCGAATGACACTAATCGAGAATTAAGAGATTCCATCGATCAATATTTATACTCTTGGGAGTTGAAGATTGAGATTAAATCGATATAAATATTTACTCACAGGGATTTTCGTCTTTTTTTTTATCACTGAATAAATACTGATGAAACTTAATTCAAATGACACAGATTGATATGAGAACAAAAGTATTGTTTCTTGTTTTGATTGAATTTGTTTTTTCAACATTTCAACAACCGAATTGGACCGATTGTTCGGTTTATTCCGATGGTGTAAGTTGAACTAATTATATGTTAAAACTTATGAAATCGATTTTATTTTTGATTATTTAGAAAAAGAACGAGGGAAATATTCGAGCACAATGTCTCTATCTTGATGTTCCAGTTGATTGGAACAAAAATTCGAATAATGAAAATAAAATTCAAATATTTGTTAAACGATATTTTCTCTCCGGAAAAGAGGAGAATACCAGTCATCAATTATGGCGAATAGCAGGTGGTGGAGGAATTCCGATATCTTCATTAGAATCAGAAGCTGTTCAAATCGTTAATCATTCGAATGGAACTATTTCGGTCTATGCAATTGATAAACGTGGTGTTGGTCAAAGTAGTTTTCTCGAATGTCCACAATCGATTTTTGTTAATTTCTCGGCTTGTTTACCATTGATTCAACAAAATCAATACCGTTTAAAACATAATACAATTACTAATATCGCTCGAGATTTGTATTATGTTTTGTCAATCGTTGCAAATCGAACGAATCTCGCACAGAATCAACGCGTTATTCTCATGGGCTCAAGTCAAGGAACATATGTTCTACAACGATATTTACATTTAATAAAAAATGAAAAACAAATCGATGGTATTATCTTGGATTCCGTTGTGCCAACAGATTATATCGATTTAGTACGATATGATCAAAATGTTGATTCTATTTTCTTCGATCTTTTCGGTCGATGTGCACAAGATGAAATCAATTGTGCAAAGTATTTCGAAAATAAAAATCCTTTTCAAGCTCTCTACACATACAAAATCAATGAAGACTTACAAGGTAATACATCATGTTTAGCTTTACTAAATACAACTAGTCGAGATATGGGCATACGAGTAAAAATCATCTAGCTTTGTTTTTATATCATATTTTTCATTTTCGTTTGCAAGATGTCGTATTTATTCGTTCCGAATGTCATGCAAATATTTCCAGCATTGATCTATCGAATAAATCGTTGTAACGATGAAGATAAAATTGTTCTCAAACATTTCATCAAACAGACAACAACAAATTTCATATATGATCGACCGGGTTATTCGATGTTAGTAAGTTGTATGTGAAATTCTATTTCATCAGTTGTATTTCATTTCAAGATTGCTTTGAATAACGATCTCAGTGAACTTTGGTCGCGTAAAAATCCAGCAGATATTGAACTCTCATGTGAATACATGAAAGGAATGTCGGATAATATGTTTGTTGCAATGCAAATTATGCCCGATGTATACTGTCCAATATATCAACAACAAATTTTACAATATCCAACCGATGAATACTATGCAAAATATCCGAAATTGAATTTTTCTCTACCGGTTTTGGTTTTACATGGTAACATAAAAGAAAATACAAGCGAAAAGATTTGATTTTTTATATTTTAATTCAAAAAGGTGACATGGATACAGCATTACCTCTTCCAATAGCTCGACATTTTTATAAGAAATATTCATCGTTGAATAACAATGTGACATTGATTGAATTACCTCGAACGGGTCATACAGCAATAGGTTCAAATAAAAGCGAACAAATTTTCGATTAAATATTGATTTGTTTCTTTTTTCCATAAGAACAACTGCCTATGTTCAATGAGCAGATATCTTGTGGTTGGCAATTGGCATTATCGTTTATTTTATCATCGAATTTTCAATCAGATCGATCATGTCTCGAGAAAATCTTGTCAATTGATTTTTCGGGACAAACAGAAATTAGTAAACAGATATCCAAAGAATTATTTGGAAAAGATAATCTATGGGATTAAAACCGTTTATTTACGTTTGAAAGAAAAGTGCGGAACCATATGAACGTTTTTTTTTCTTTTGAAATCAAGTTCTTAATTTTTTGGTTTATTAGACGGTCGAAAACCTTGTTGGCGTTGACTAATTAAATAAAAGAAAATTGTAAGAGAAAGAAAATGAAATTGATTGGAATACAAACCGATTTTTTTTCGCATCAGTGTCGTCTACGAACAGAAAGATATTTACTAGTTAACTTTTGAAGTTTAATAGAAATCGATTATTTACCAGTTTTCGTTGGTTTTTTTCGTATTTCAAACATGCTTACAGATAAACATGCATTATTCCATTGAGGAACAGTTTTTTCTATTCGAAAAAAGAAAAGCATGAACATTTTGCGATGATCATTTTAATGCATTCGTACTATCATATTCGGCAATTGCAGCCAATGCTGATTCTTTAGTAGTATAATCGACTTTCGCAGCACAAAAACCTGTTTTTGGATTTTGGTTCGAATTGTTGAATATAAATACACCGACCTTTTGTCGTTTTGTATCGTACTAAAAATAAATAAAACGATTAATCAACGAATTGTTTTTTTTTCTATAATATAAGTACATGAATACGTCCAACATTGGAGAAAAGTCGAAAAACTTCATTGAATTTAACTGAACAAGGTAGATTACGAATGTATATAGATTTTCCGTCAGCAGTGAACTCCGAAGCTGTTGAATCATCGCTGTCATCATCAGATTCGACTGCTGGTGTAGCTGTAGCTGCAGCTGCAGCTGCAACTGTAGTTGTAGCTAAATTAATAATCATTTAATTTCTTTTAAAAAATACTGATGAAAACATACTAGGTTTATTTAATTCAGCCATTTGTTTATTTAATGTTTTGATTTTATCTCCTTGTTTTTTGACTTCATCAGTAAGTTTTCGATTTTCTTCAACTAAAACCGATAAAATTGGTCGTAATGGTTCAAAAATACATTTCGATATGTGTTCATTTAATTCTTCTCGTAAACCTTTCCATGGACATTTTATATCTTCAGCTTGACAAGCAACAGTCGCTTTCAAACAATATTTATTAATATGATCAACAAAATTGCTTCGTTCAATATCTGCTTGTCCGCATAAAATACATTGAACTCGAAGTTTATCGAGCATATTACGTAAAGGCCGACTTGCTTGAGTTAAATTCTTTGTTGTTAACGGTTTTTGTACGCAAGTTGGACACGATGAATTCTTACTTTGTGTCAACCATTGCGTTATACATGTTCGACCGTACGTATGATCACATGGTGTACTAACCGGATCTCGAAATGGTTTTTGACAGATACTACAGATTAAATTGGAATCAATAGTATCTTCGTTGACATATTCCATATATTCAAATTCGCAGCTATTCGTCATGTTTTGTTTATCGTCACTCATAAATACAAATATCTACAAATATATATATGATCAGACAAAAAGTATTCATGCATGAAATTTTTGTTATTTTTTCGTTGTGTAAAATAAGATTAGCACGCAAAAATATAACGAAGAAAAGCAAAAATAAGAACGCAAATGACTGTATAGACGTTTTTTCTCTTTGAAGATCTTAGTTCTAGCCAATCATTCATCAAAAACAGAAAAAAGAAGGAACAGAACGAAGAAGAAAAAAACATCATGTGATTCCGTTTCAGTCCGACGAGCTACGATAAAATAACGCGTATAGACTGTTGAAAATATGCGGTTTTTGCGAAGTTGTTGTCGTTACAATCTAAACGCGTTTTTGTCACAAAAAAAACCGCACATTTTCAATCGCAGCTTGTTTGCATAGAATTACAAGAATACATTCTGTTTACAATTGACAACACTAATGTTTCTTTCTACTACTATTAACGCCTAATAAATTCATTGAACAATCTTGTGAAACCATATCAGAATAATGAATTTGACGATACGGACAAAGTGTATATGCAAATAGATGAGTAACTACATCGTTTGGATGTGTGTTAAACATTATCTGAATCACAACCTTCGTGACAGTTTGACCAATTTCCAATTTACCGTTTTGCATTGATATTTATAGCTTCAGTTTATTCGACTTCAATGAAATCGATTGAAAATTTTCGTATATTTATTTTTTTTGCTTTTCCAAACATTCACTGTCAAATGTATAAAAAAAGAAGCGAAACACGAGTTTGAATTATATAAGAATACTTCCGTAGAAGGCGAAGAAAAACGGACTTCCTACAAAGAGAACGATAAAAAAAACGAGAGAAAAGAAAAACTTTCACACATTTGTTCTAAAAATCTACTTATGATTATGATATTTAATTTTAAAAAAATGCAAAAAACAACCCACAATGAGTATTCTTTTATTGATTATTGCTGAAAAACAGTTCAGAATTGTTCTAATAGCCATTATAAAGTATAATAGCAATTATAAGAAGAATAACCACAATGACCGTCACGACTAAATAAATGCTTAAAAGTGCGATTTGCCATGAATTATCCTTTAATAAACAAAAAAAAGAACAAATATTATTTTACAGTTCATTTATCATCACTTACATAAAGCGGTCGATTTGAATGTTTTTCGACATAAACTTCTCCATTTTCTAAACGATGATATTCTTCTCGTGCTCGACAGCAAGCAGCAATTTCGAATATTAATTGAACAATAAAATGAAATATACACCAAGCAAATAGTAACCATGAACACCATGTCCATAGATCCAAACGTGGCATATCCATGCCCAAAAATATAACAGGAATAGCTAAACAATGAGCTAATGAGATTATCAACCAATGAACCCAATACCAAACGCAATAGCATTTGGTTTGACTAGGTGGACGTAAAATACCGACAATTGGCTAGAAGAAAAATCGTGAAGTTTTGTTTTTTTTGAAAAATCGAAGAATTTCATACAGCGAGAAAAGCTGAAACGAGAACGATAATACCAAGAATTGAATGCCACATTTGATGAGTTCCTGATGTCCATGTCCAATTGAGTTCAGCAAGAATACAGAAGAATGCAATCCATGTCAATACTGCAACTGTTAACATCAATGGTGGTAACATCTAAATTTCAAAAAAAAAAATAATAAAAAAAACCAGAAACAAAAAGTTGAAGATCTCGTACGGTGAAATACGAAAATCGTCGACGTCGTTGTAGTTTTTCTCCTGTTACGTTACCACTGCCATCAACGACAACACGTCGTTCATATTCTGGCCAAACTGAATCAAAATAACGTGCAATTAAAACACCAGCCGATGCGAGAAGAACCCAAGCGATGATATTTAAAATTGCTATTCAACAAACGAAGAATTCGATTTCTATCTTCGCTTCTGCAATATTCATTCAATCATCATACCGTGAAATTTAGTAAGAAATGATCCAGCTCGTGGATGAGATTTTGGCCAAATACGACGTTCGAAATTCACTGGATGATTATTAACAATCGGTATATCTTGAAGTGGAATGCGCATTCCTGGAAAGAAAATGATCATCCTCGTTTTGTCATCAATAATCAAAATTAACCTTGTGATGTCATTAGGTCTTCATTGGAATAAATTGGATAGATATAATGTGGTTTTTTGAGATCGACAAATTTATTTCTATCGACTCCTTCTCGTTCGACCGATGAATCGACTTGTGACGAGAGTTTTCTCGTAAATTGACAGATTATATGTGTACCATTCGAATAGCCTTCGGCTTCACGAAGACCATACGATGGTCGTTCACGTTGAATATACTGTGGTGTTTGAACATTGACGTGCATATTATGAACATAAACATGGCCTTGCGAATCTTTTGTACAAATAACAACTTGATCATCACCCTGACAAACAAAATCAAATTTCGCAAAGAACAATCAATTTTTTTTTGTTTGATATTTACGCGTTTCTCATCTGTAGAAAATCCAACGCCAGCAAAGCCTTGTGCTCGTGCAATAAGATTAAATTTAACTCGTTCATTATCAAGACCTTGCCAAGAAAGTATATATTCACATTTGGCATTGTTATTACATTGTTGAGGTACGATTAAACAACCTTGTGATTCACCACAATAATCGACATTAAGTGAATGATCATCAATATAACTATTGATTCTCAATGAAGAACGACGACGTAATGGAGACGATTGAATTTGATACAATTGTCGATTAGAAACAATATCAGCTCTTGAGAAAAGAAAAAAAAAACGAGAACATGAAAAGAAAGAAAGAATGTAAGAGAGTGTTATGATACTTGAAAATAATTTCTTCAATATTTGGATGAATGCCTGACGCTTTCCAAGCTAATGGTACTTCACGATAACCACGATTATCAACTCGATCAACATAAATAGCCTTTAGAAGAAGACGACAAAAAAAAAGCAGTTCTTTCTAAATAAATATTCGAAATGTCAAATACGAACACTAGCACCATTGGCGCATGGATAATGTTGTAAATTTAAATGTCCTGTTTGATGATCATCGAAACGACCGATAATATTTCCTTCGTAATCAAATGCACGTACAACAAATTCATTAATACCATAATTTTGTTGTTTTTGTTTGATTGACACTAGAATGTTAAAAGAAATCGATAAATAAATAAATTCTCAAGTTTCTTTCTTTTCTTACATAGAATAGTATCATCAGGTAGGAATCGTGTTTCATAAAGATCAATTTCGAAATCCTCACTACCATCGATAGTCGACATGCCATTGACTTGTACATCGGCTGAGCATAGCGATTGAAAGCTAACTTGACAATTAATTGATTGAATAAATACAATGCAATAAACGAAGGCAAACAAATAATTAAACATTTTTTTTGCCATTTATCTACTGTAGAAGAAGCAAACGAAGGTAAATGAGAGTGTGTATGTGCAACCTAACAAAAAAATCGCGCGCTAGTTGGTATCTTTCAGGGTCTTTCTCGTCTTATATTCGATATGAAAAAAAAATGCAAACTCCCACCATCACGACAAACCTATACGCAGTGTGGATATGTACATACGTATGTACATACAAATGTTTCCTTTCCTTTCTCTTTCTTTCGTCGGCGTTTTTTTTTTCTTCTTTTTGGTCAAATATGAATAAAAACGACGATAGAAAAGCGAAGAAGAAGAAGAAAAAAAGCTTGAGAGGACAGACAAACGACACATCTGAGTAATCATTATGCGGGCTTTTTTTTTTCTTTCTTCGTATTTAGATGTCGATGAATATGTACAATGAGTAAATCGTTGATATATTGTTGTCCTCTATTCTACTCTATGCGCTTAATATATATATATATATATATCGAACCAAAAATGTTCTTCACCTACGCAGACACCTTTTCTCTTTTATTATTAGTAATCGAACAACAATAAGATTGTACCATTGACTTTTCTTTTGTTAATTAATTAATTAAAAAACGAAACAGTTTTCATTTTTTCAATTCGATCGCTTGAAATTCTATTGAAAAATTGTCTACCAATCAAAAGTAGATTACTATAGAGGCAAACTTAAATTAAAAACGATTGGTTAGAAAAAGAAAACATATATGTGTATAAAACATTCATTCATTCAGTCAATGTCTTGATCGATCGATGTCTTGTAAACAATGGACACTGGCAACAGCTACATTCGTACTTTTGATTATTTCATTTTGGTCATTCATAAACGGAATATTACTTTGTATGAATAAATATTTTCTTAATGATATACAATTTTTAATTCCACCTAATTCTCATTATTATGATTCAATACAAACTGTAAAAAGCAAAACATCAACAACAGTCACTATTGTTAATACTTCATTATTTGTTTATTAAAAATCAAATGAAAAACAGGCTTTTTTTTCTGTATGTGTGCGTGTGTGTATGTGAATATGCATTTGTGATATATGATTTGATTTTTGAATATAATCAAATTATTAAAGAGAAATGCAAAATAAACAAAAATTGAGGAAATTTTTTAAAATTCCTACATTACTGATTGTTTGCCTCGAACAAATATTGTTTGTCCAACGGCAGCTGTAACTGTCATCGGACCGATAAAACGTCGTGCACGATTTTGTAAGAATTTCGGCCATAATTCCGGCAGGCAACCAAGCGAAACAATTGGTATTAATAGAATAATATAACCAGTTAAATAGAAAAAATACGGTTCAACAGATACACCGAAATCACTTAAATCTGAGCGCATAGTTCGTACGAGAACAATCAATGATTGAGGTAGATTTATACACAATGATATAGTCGATATTGAAAGTAATTGAACAGTCATTTTACGATATTTCCTCCAATTAAAACGTCCTTGTGATGTTAGTTTGTTCCATATGGTTCGAATTAGTAATGTGATACTGAAAAAAGCTTCGAATATATTACACAGAACACCATTGAATAGATAATCCCATGTGTTTAACCATGGTATATCTTGATAACATGGATACGAACCACATGCAAGATAGTTATAGTAGAATATGTTTTTACATGGTGGAATTAGAATAGCACCAGTATAAAATGCAAGTATGTATCCGGTGAGAAGAATTAAAGGTAAATAATGAACATAGAAAATCTGTTGTTTGGTTGCTAGAAATCGTCGACGATGAAAAACAAGAATATGTCTTTCGAATGACGCCCAAACAAGAAATATCGATATGGCACCATAGAAACCATAGTCAATAAACCACCAGAGGAGACAAATCGATGGTGAACGAGGAAATGAATTGCCATGGCCTATACGCCAACCATCCAAATATAATGAATTATCGACAATTAAAACGACAAAACAAAAAATTAAGAGAACAATCACAACATGATTATGTAAGTGTTTGCGAAGACGTCGATTGAATATTAAATTATAGAGTAAATAGATTGTACAAATAATAGCTGGTATTTCAAAAATTAAATATGTCCAAAATTGTACAGGACCAGATGGAATAAGAACTTCATCTTCGTATTCGTATTCGTATTCGTAGTCGTATTCATACGATGAATTGTCTGTTGAATTGTCCGATTCATTAAAACTTGTACTAGTGAAAATTTCATACGAAATTGTAGTTGTCTCATATTCATTTGGAAATGTCGTGTCTGTTGAATTGTCCGATTCATTAAAACTTGTACTAGTGAAAATTTCATACGAAATTGTAGTTGTCTCATATTCATTTGGAAATGTCGTGTCTGTTGAATTGTCATTCATGATAAAATAAAAACTATCGTCGTTTGTTAAATAAATGCAAACTGTTTGATCATAGAAGGAAATAGAAAAATTTCCGTTTGAGTAACTGAACGACGTTGTTGTCTACTGTTTCTCCTTTTAAACTTCGGTACTGCATGCGAAGATTAAAACTAGATATTTTAAATATTGATGTCAAGAACATATCTTGAGCAAAGAAGATTTTTTTATTATCGATAGGATTTCAAGCTCTAAAGCTGATTTAAAAAAATTGAAACTTGTCTGAAGAACAATTTAAGTTTATAAATTCGTGAAAATTAATTATTTAAATCATTAGTTTTCTGTTCTTGTTGTTTTTTTTTGAATTTAAAAAATGTACTTTTATCTTTTTTTATTGGTTTATCGGTTTAATGTATGCAGCTCTGCAGGAAGATTTTCTTTTCGTTAAAAATTTATTAATATCTTGTTGGTTTTTGTCTTAGACAAGGCAAATCTAAAAAGAAAAGAACTAAAAATACAATATTTTGATTAAGAGACATGTCATAAAAGAACATTTTAATAAAAAACCGAACGTCATTTGTTTTGAAACGCTGGATCTCCAGTCATTCGCATTTGATTGCACTACTTGCTGTCTAGTATCAAAGTACATTGAAATTGATAAGTACTTTAGTATGACTTCCTACTAATTATCCACGTAACCGATGTTTTTCATTGACAGATAATTATATATTGTTCTAAAGCAAACTTTCATGCTCGCATAAGAATTCAGTATTCGAAAAAATATCATTTGCGTCAGAGTTTTTTCTATGTTATTACTAACTGATGATTGACAGTCTTGATTTTCTTAGTTGATATTAATCAAGCATCTTGAAGTGTTTGAGTAGACGACAACAACAAAAAAAAAAGAAATTTCCAGCTCGACATATTTTCATAAAGAAATAGAATCGAACTACCTAAAGACGAAAATAAACTGATGAATTTTTAATAAGTCATGATCACTCTAATTTGGTATCAAAACAAATGATTTCCTTTTTCCGTTTTAAAACAAAACCTGACATAGACGTTTTAATGAGTTTGTGTGACTCCATCGTATTTCCTATGTTTTCTGTTTTGAACTTTAAACATATAAGAAAAGAGAACTGTTTTTCTTTTTGAAAGACGTCAAGAGACGAAAATTATTGAAGTAAACCTGCTCAGCTTTTGTTCCCAACGGGAATGTCATGGTGTCGCGTTGTTTTTCTCAACACTTTCATTTTATCTGACACACATCGATTATTAATTCGTGAATTTATTATTATTTAAGCATACTCTTGGGAATATTTTCAATTTCCTAGTTCTTCACGTGATGAAGAACAAAACTTTGTTTTTTTTCTCCTTTCTCGTTCTCTCTCATTTAAATATATATATATAT
>ERZ778019.2551-NODE-2551-length-16819-cov-13.312754_pt1 | contig 16819 bp, 16 predicted proteins | sample MGYA00375749_ERZ778019 | MGnify/ENA primary metagenome ERZ778019 (study PRJEB29350, sample SAMN05389821) | bioreactor metagenome | isolation source: Ammonium sulfate bioreactor | place: South Africa: University of Cape Town | collected 2014-03-17 ... | reverse complement strand
TTAACAAAAAAAAAGGGAAAAACTTCGATTGATGAGTCTTACTTTCGATTTAAATATGTTTCTGCTTCATGCATATTGACATTTGTCGATCATAATTTGATTAAAAATGGAAAGGCATTTGTAATAAATAAAAAAAACAGTTTTTTCTTATTGACTATGAGCTTCAAGCGCAAAAAAAGCTTCGTAGATCTAAAAAAAAGAGAGAAGATAACAAGAAAAACGCGGCGAATTTTTGGACATAAGTCGAGAAAATCTTCGAAATGTTTACAGAATGTCCAATGTTAAGGAAAATGCCAGAAAGAATACATAGAAAAAGTCGAGAAAGGGAAAAGAATAAAGCAAAGAATATGTAGGAGTAAACATAAATGCCTATAAATTTACGTATTTATTTATTCTTTAGAAATACTTTCTTTTTAAATATAAAAACAAAAGAAATACGTCGTGCACCTCAAGTTTTTCGTCGTTTTCTATCTATTTTTTTTATTACATCTGATGTTCAATAGGAAGAAAAAGACAAAGGAGAAGAAGCAGAGCCGACTGTAAAAAAAAAGAAGAGAAAAAAATGGCAGAGAAAGAGAAAGAAAGAGAAAAAGAAGACCGATAACGATAAAAAGTAATTCTGGTAATATTACTGGAGGAACGGGACGTTGAGAATAGAAGAGAAAAAATACTGACGAACAGATGGAATGAGATCGACTGAATAACAGGAAAAAAAGAAGGAAAGGACGGACAGACAGAGTAGAAAGAAGAAAAGAAAAATGTTTGCTATGATTCAATCATTTACGGTACCTTTTCCAATTGACAGAGGAAGTAAAAACTTTTCATCTCACAGTAAACTCTTATATTTGACAAGAATTTGTTTTCATCATGAGAAAAAGAACACTAACAGTATATATGCTACTATTTGATGAAAAATTTAATCTTTTCTATTTGATTTCTTTTACGTGTGTCGTTTGGTTGAGTAACAGATGAAAACTAGAAATTAATCAAAATACAACAAAAGAAAAAGATCAATTTTGCTCTTGAGATCACACAACACATTAAATGTCAAAAAGATAATCTCTTTTACCATTGGATTTAGTCCAACCAAATCTGTTTTACGCAAGAGAGAGAAAACGTAACGTACCTAAGACAAAAAGAAAAACAAAAGAATATTTTCTTTTTTATTAAATTTAATCATTTGATGAGAATAAAAATAAATATTTAATCGATACGATAATATTCAATTTAAATCGATTAATATCTTACTTGCTGAGATGTCGCACATGTCCTACAGACGGATCAGTTTTAGTATACTCATTACTTTCGCAGCCTGACTATGCGTGCTTAGAATTGTTTTCTTTAATAAAAGCGATACTTGTTTTTACTGTTGTCCTCAGAGAAAAGTCCGTCAATACTACCATTGCGTTCTTTTTCCTTCGTTTATTTGAAAATAAAAATCATTTCTTCTCTTTCGCCCGTAAAAATAAAAATCACAAAAAAATATATATATAACATTTGAAACACACACACACGCGCGCGCGAGGGAAGTCTATCGTTTTAATAGATGTACAAGTTCAATCATTTCTTGTGCTAAATTCGATTGACTTAAATTTGTTTGTGGTAGATAACATGCAATTCGTGTTAACATCGATTCAATAGCTTCTAAACTACATGATTGAATTTTATAATCAACTAATGTTGGCAATGATGCAAGCCATGTTTTCAATGTTGACGATAGTTTGCCACGAATTTCTAAAGATTTCGTCGAGAATTTCGTTGTTGTCGAATCGATATGTCCTTCGATCATATAATTTAATCTCAAACCGGCAATAGTTAACAATTGAAAAGCTAATGTTTGTCGGTCATGTATTCGATTTTCTTCATTGATAGCTAAATGATCATAATTATATGCATAGAGAAGTGCAATATAATGTCGACGAATATATTCATGATCAACAAACATATCCGTTGATAGACGAAGGATTTCATCAAATAATTTCTCATCAAAATTGGTCGTTTGTTCAAATATAGTGTTCAATAAACGCGTGAAAAATAATTGTCGTTGGTTCGATACTTGACTATCGACATCATCGGTGACTAATGGATGTGTATGTAGATCAACAAAGAATGCGTGTATACCTTTCGAATCAAATAATGAAAATGGTCGAATCGATTTCATGCGATAAAACATCAGATAATTGAGAATATAGATTAATTTCTCGTGATGTAAAACCAAATGTCCGTTAGCTGGTTTCTGTTCCATCACAAGTTCGAGTAGAGTCGTTTGTTGGTCTTGTTGTTGTTCGGCAAATGTTGAATGAGTATAAAGATTAATAAATGGTGAAACAGGTTCGAATGATAATTGCGAATTATTCAATTGCCAAAGTTCATCAATATTAAATATTGGAATTTCATTTAATTGATTATAAATCGATTGAATATAGGAATTAAAGAATTGTCGTAGTAAATTATCAAGAAAATCCATAAGATCCTTTTCGTTTAAACGTAATTCTTTGTAACATAAACGATCTTTAGGTATTTTGCCTATTTTTTCAATGAGATATGTTAATGTTGATATACGTGAACGAAGATATGTATGCCAAAGAAGTGTGCCAAGATTTTGTTTGACAATTTCAATTTGAATATGATTGTAATAATCCAATGATTTGATGAATAGATTTGAAATAGTTAAATTCGTTGGTGAAAGTAATTGTTTATTCCAAAGTGACATTGCAACCCAACATGAATAAATCAATAGAACCGTTTTATCGAATGTATGCGGAAGAATTTGTCGGCAAATCGCGAGATTTTCCGCGAATAAATTCGGACTCGATTGTTCATTTGAATTTAACAACCAAACCGGTTGAATATTATTCAATACGAATTTTTTTGTAATCAATTCGATTAAATAATCATGACGATGTTGAATGAAAATAGTTTGAACATTGAATTGTTTGAGCATTTCATCTTGATCAATGTCCGATGTTTCGATTGATAGACAAAGATTTTTCGTTGCAATTAGTCCAGTTAATCGACGTATTAATAAATTCCAATCGAACTCATCATCGAACAAACGAATAATCAACGCAAGTAGAAGACTCGTTAGACAATTCGTTGTTTTGACTAATGTCGTTGAAATTAAATTTCGATTCTGACTCATTGAATAGAAAGTATGGAAAAGACTTGTCCAGATTGAAATCGATTGAGGTAATTCAATTGGCATGGATAATAATGAATGAAGTGCAAGTAGAACGAGATCGTCATGTTTTAGATGAAGTGATTCGAGATAAATTGCAAAATGTTCATCGGCTGGAAACCAGAACCATGATGAAAATAGATACAAGCCGAGTTGAGAGAAATCATCGGCGTTTATTGTCGATTTGATTTCGAATTGATATTGTTGTTGATCGAGTTGACGAATCGGATGAAACATGGAATGAAATTGTCCGAAATGAATACGTTCGTTGTCATTGAAATGAACTTTTCTCTTTTTGGTTTCCATTCGACTTTGATATTCGATTTGAAAGAATTGATAATAGAGATTTGTCTCGTCATCAGTTAATTTCAATTCAATTTGAAAATCTTCTTTCGAAAATAATTTCTCATTCTTTGACAACATGTTCGAATGTTCGTTTCGAATCTGTTCGATATTTGTGTAAATTTCAAGTAAATTCAAAGCATTCTGACAGAAATCTTGTATTTGAGTTGATTCTTGAGGATTATGATGATGAGCATTTTTCTCAACATCAACGAGAATTTCTTCGATGAACAATTTCATTGTCGAGAGATTTAAAAAATCACAACGAAATAAAAGTTCAAGAATTTCGATATAACATTCGAATGAAATCAATCGTTTGATTTGCTGACGAATATCCGTTTGTAATTGTTCAGTATCTTCATTTGTTTCTTTTAACAATCGACGTATTTGTTTGACAATCATTAAATCATGGGCACGTTGATTATTTCGATCACTAAAATTCGAAAACGAGAATTTTTTTCGGTGTTCTTCGAATCTTTTTTTGTTTTGAAACCTGAGGATTAAATGGAATGGTATTTGAAATGTTTTCATATCTCCATTTTCTTCTAAGAGTAGACATTGTTTGTATTGAGACAGTTTCGATGATGTTGATCCAGTACTCGACCAACCGAGTGTATAATGTCCGAGATAGATAAGACGACTGTTTTTCGAGACATTGAATGCAGCGATACGAGCACCTTGCTGACAGCCCCAGATCTGTCAAAAATGATCGATTGTGATTTCGATTTCGAGAAAAGATTTGCATTACCTCGACTAATTGACGTCTTGGTGCGTGTATAACAATAAATAGAGCAGATTTTCTCGATGAATGACTCATCGAAGCATCTCGTGATGATGAAGATTCTTCGATTTGAATGAAACCGATTTCAGCTTCTCGATAACCTTTGAACATTCGAATTGCGATGCCTCGATGGATGTCATAGATAATAATTCGACCGAAACTATCGCTAACAGCAGCAATTTGAAGACCGGGCGAGACGATAACTTTCTCACCGTGTCGACGTAAATCACGAATACCGAATCTAAGAAATTCTCGTGATGAGATTTGTCTTTGTGAAGAATAAAATGCTAACCTATTCTCAAGTTTTGTATCGGGCTCGATTTTTGGTTTGCGTGTCTCGTTTGTTGTTGCTGTTTGTTGTTTCCATGGACTCCATCGACTGAAATCTTCGCTTTTTCTATATCAAATCTAAATGTATTGTTGACTTTTCTACCTGACTGCGGATATGAGAGAACTTTTGACTTTATCAGCAAGAGCAAACGCGACTTCAGTTAAATGCGGCGTTTGAGCACCCTATTTAATTTCTCGAAAACATGAAACAAAACTAAAATACGATCATTTTTACTTCGGCACAATAGTGAAAATTGCAATAAGGATCAGCACCAACGGTTAATAAACGAGTAAACAATGGTGGAACAGGGCGAATCTAAAAAACGAACAAATTTTTTTGTCGATTCAAATCTTCGTAGACACAATATTCATCAACTTGAGCTTGATAACCACCAGTCATGGAAGCCACGCAGAATTGATCGAAACGATTATCAGTTATTAATCCTATCGAAATGCCATGCAGACATATTCACTCAAACAAACACAATAAAAATTCGTTACCGGCAGGACCGAAATCGAACACCTGATTTTGATCTGGAAATGACCATTTTTTAAATGATAATTGCGGAGATGTTGCTGACAAGAGATTAGCTACAACGAAATCATTCGTTTTTTGTGTCAAACAAATGAACATATTTCTGTTTTTTCTCACTGTTCTTCTGCGCATGATCTCGGCAAACTTTCAATAATTGATAAAGTGATAAACCATCGACAGCAACAAGTATCGATGAACGATATTGAATGTAGAGTTCATCGGGCTAAACAAAAAAGCAATTCGAAATAAATAATCGAATCACTTCAGATCTTTGTTTTTTTACTTGTTCAACTAAACTACGAATATGTGATGGAAATTGCGTATGACATTTTAACTGAATCACAGGTTCATCGTGAAAAATCTGAGAGAATAAAAGAGTTCCGTCCTTGAAAGAAAAAATCAAACAAAAGACAATGTTCAAGTTTTTCTTTTCGAGAAGATTTTAAAATTGATTATCTACATCGGTATACATTCGAATGTAACCACTAGTAAATCCAACGATAATGCAAACCCATTCAGGAGAAGATCTAAATACAGAGAGAAAAAAACGAACTGTTTATTTGAATTTTATTCATTATTGTACCGTTTTGTTGATGAAGCAATGGGTAAACAGAGTAAACTTGTTATTCTTTCACTTAAAAATGAAACGATTGAATTCGAATTGAAATATGAAAAAGATAAAATCTACTTGGATTCAACTTCAAGTTTCGTATCGAATTCAGCGACAAAATTTGATTGTTCATGAGACGATGTTCGATTTCTTGCTGAAATGAATGCTAATCGAATTATTTTGAAATGCAAACAACAAAACTAAACCTTTGGAAACAACAATTCGTTGATCGAAACCTGTGACAAGTAGATTTAACGTTGGTGAAAATGCTATTTGACATTCGGATAACCATTGATTAAGTTTATTCGAAGATTTTTTCTTTTTCTTTCCGTATGTTGACAAAAGTGCAGCTGTTCGAGCAACACTTTCCGAATCTAAACAACAATCATTTAGTTCTATAATCTTCATTCGAATTGCAATTCTACTTGGCATTTCATCATCTTCAGTAGCATCGGTATCACTTGTTGGTTGATCATTATCCGTATTCGATTCGAGTAAATGAGGTACTAAAACAGCTCGAATTCGTGGAAGATCATCGATCGACGCTATTAAATTCATTGAACACGCCATCTGAAAATAGAACTATCGATAGGAAATATTTGTTTAACTAGTATTGAGAGGAATATAGCTTTTATTTTCAATTGATGACAGACGAATACCAACGAATCAGCTGGTTTCATGAGTTTCTATTGGAAAATATCGAATATCCATTCAAAAATAGATTCGATAAATCAAAGAAAAAGATTTTACAGAGAAAAATAATTCAATAAGAATCAAAGATTTTTGCTTCCGATTAGAAATCAATCATTTCTAACTCGTCATGATCGACTGACAAGTAATGCCATCTACTTTCTTTTTGCAGTTGTTACTTGTGTGAGAGATATTATCTTAACTAAAAATATGAAATGAAAGACAGAAAACGACGACCTGCTGTCATCATTTTATCCGAAGGATTATATAGTAAAATATAATATGAAAAGAAAAAATGTTCTTTTCCTCGTCGGCTATTGAACTTGATTTAAATGCAAAGACATATAAGCTTTTTTTCAAAACTCATCATCTTTTTTTCTCGGCATCCGACGGAAGTAAAGAAAAAGAAAGAAAAAGGAAAAAGAAGCCGACAGAGTTTAAACTATTCAAAACGATTTATTAGGTCCTTCTTGAAAAGATGTCATCGTCGTTGAATTCTCAGACAACACCGAATGCTATCATCAGTGAAGAAAACGGAAATTTAACTATCGGTGATACATTGAAAATTACCTCGGCATCATTTTTTCAAGTAGGAAAACTTCTCGACTCTTGTTTTCGAATGATTAAATCGAGTGTGATTTTTATAGAATTTTCGACAATGGATAAGGCGAAAATTAGAATATTTAAATTGGGTTTTTGATCCATCGGAATCATTTTATTACTACTGGTCATCGATTGTTTCATTAGCCGTTCTCTATAATACAGTTATTCCAATTGGCCGTAGTGCTTTTCTTCTTCTTCAAGAGCGTCTTTTAATTCTCTGGCTTATTTGTGATTATCTCTGCGATATTTGTTATTTAATTGACACATTTATTCAAACACGAAAAGGTTATCTCGAACAAGGTCTAATTGTTCGTGATCTAGGCAAACTACGTAAACATTATTTATCAAGTCGAAATTTTCTTCTCGATATGATTTCCTTGTTTCCCACTGATCTCTTATATTTCATTCCAAATCTACGATTTCTCCCATCGTTACGTTTCAATCGTCTATTTCGAGTCTATCGTTTTCTTGAATTTTCCGATAAAGTCGAAACACAAACAAATCATCCGAATATCTTTCGGCTTGTTTCATTGCTGACAATGATTGTTATTGTTATACATTGGAATGCATGTTTCTATTTTATAATTAGTCGATGGATTGGATATTCAACGGATTCGTGGGTTTATGATATGAATGCGCCGACAGGAACAACATTAACAACACAATATTTGTATTGTTTCTTTTGGTCAACACTTGTTCTAACAAATATCGGTGAAGTACCACCGCCAGAGACCGATGTATAACGAAAATGAAATCGTTGAATCAATGAACACGTAGAGTTTTTATCGTTTAGATTGAAATTCTTTTTGTAACCGCCGATTTTTTAACCGGTGTTATTGTGTTTGCAACGAGTGAGTTCAGCGAATCGAAAAAAAGTAACCGATTTTGTTGTTTTTTGTCTTTAAAAAACAATTAGTTGTTGGTAATGTTGGTTCGATTATTTCGAATATGAATACAGTTCGTGCAGATTTTCGACAAAAAGTCGATCAAGTTAAACAATATATGATCTTTCGAAAAGTTGGCAAGAATCTCGAACAACGTGTGATCACTTGGTTCGATTATCTCTGGTTGCAAAAGCAAGTTGTCAATGAAGAATTTATCTTAGGTTTTTTTTTCTCATCATTTTCGAATTTATTCAAAAACGAACGGTATCGATTTATTTTCTTAGATACTTTACCACAGAAATTACGAATAGAAATCGGTGTTCACGTGCATTTAGCAGCATTAAAACGTGTTCCAATTTTTGCCGAAGCACAAGCCGGTCTTCTTATTGAACTTATTACGAGACTAAAACTTCAAATTTTCAGTCCAGGAGAATATGTCTGTAAAAAAGGTATCAACTCAATTGTCTTACGAACAAAAAACAAAACAAACGAACGAAACTTTTCAGGTGACATCGGAAAAGAAATGTACATCATCAAACGTGGCCGATTGAGTGTCGTGTCCGATGATGGTTCGAAAGTATTTGTAAATCTCGAAGAAGGCAGTGTCTTTGGTGAAATATCGATTTTAAACATTCCTGGTATGAGAACAAACAAAAAAAACGCAAAATATCCTTCGATTTTGATATGATTTGCAGGAAGTAAAACTGGTAATCGTCGAACAGCAAATATTCGAAGTGTTGGCTATTCGGATTTATTTTGTTTGACAAAACAAGATCTTTGGGAAGTATTAGCTGAATATCCATCGGCACGTGATACACTCATCGAACGTGGAAAAGCACATTTAAGAAAAGATAATTTATTAGATGAAGATGCAGCTGATATTGCTCAACAAGATGAAGCTGCAATACCGGATAAACTAAAACATGTCGATGACAGTATCGATCTGTTAGAAACACGTTTTGCACGTTTACTCGGCGAATATCGAGCAAATATGAGTGCACTTAGTCATCGTTTAGATATTGTCGAACAAATAGCCGAGGAAAAACGAAACATTCCATCGAATATTCAACTCAACTAACAATTTATCAATACATAACGAAGATACTATTTAGTTTAAATTCTTATGTTGTTTTCTGCCTCATTTTCTATTGTTGTTCGAATGTATGTAAAAGTATGTCGGTTATTTGAGAAGTTAGATAGTATTAAGTTCAAATTATGTTCCAATCTCACGTACATCGATGCGTAATGATTGATTATGTATGATATCTAAAAGACAAATGAATGTGTTGTTTTTCTCTCCTTCTTTTTCTCTTTATGTGCATAATAAAAACATTTTGAATTTAATCCTCAAGAAGAATTATATTCATTCATTTTCAATATCTGACATTCCAACAGATATGCATTTAGCTGCTTACGGCATACCAATTCAGTTTTTTTTCTCTCATTTCGAATATTCACGTTCGTTAGAATCAAAAAAAAAAGAAAAGATAGTATAAGCGTGCTGATTTCGAAATTATCTGTCGGCAGTTTGGTTTTATCTATCAATCGAAACAAAATTCCAAAGGAATGTGCTCTGCTCTGCTTTTTCATTTAATGAGGACAAATATGATAACAGGCAATCCTCAAGTGTATGAGTCTTCTTTTCAAATGAAATCGACGTGTGTACAAATTCGAAGAAAATTTCAAATATATTTGACACTTCTTTGAAAATATGAGCACATACGTTCATCAATAATGCTAATGAAATGAACTGAAGATATGTTGAGAAAAGAACGACACGCGAAACTTGTCAAAAACAGTTACAAAGTCAATTCGATATGCGCGTATGTCTTTTATTTGACTGATTAAAATTTGAAAGATATGAAAACACTTCGAATGTCTTTTCATTTGTCCGTGTTAAAATACGAAATCGAAGGAAAAAAGGCTATTGAGGACTGACCGTTTATCCTTCTCTCCTTCCAGAATAAGCAAAAGAGAGAACGAATCTCTCATCTCTCTCTCTCCCTCCCTCTCCTTCTTATAAATATCCCCTGTATTCTATTGTTCGTACGGACGAATATAGCCAAAAGAGAACGATAGAGAGAAAAAGAAAGAAAGAAGAAAAAAAAACCCGAATACATATCATCGTCATTCGTGTTGATTTTTAGATCTGTTCACACATAGAAATATTACTTATTTACACAATTATCATCAATCTTATTTCTTTAATCATTTCCAATGGATAATTTCGGATCGACAGCAACTCCACCACAACTTATTCCGCATACAGGTAATCCACTTAATCCCGAACCCATTCCGCCGTTAGCTGCTGAGCCTGAATCAACAGCAACCATCGAAGCACTTGTTTCAACACCATTAGAACCTGTATTAACAGCAACTATCGAAATGAATGAACCGACAGAAGTCGATGGCAATGTTCAAGCACACGTCGATGTTAACTATCAAGCTCATGATGTCGCATTAGCAGGAGCAACAAAAACGAATAGTCCTTCTCAATCGAAACAAGATTTAAAATCAAGTGAATCGAAGAAAATTCCTTTCGATATCGAAAGTGAAGGACATCCGGAGAAATCGAAATCATGTTGTGCACTTCTCAATAAATTATCTCTGGCAGCAGCACTCGTTTGTTTTGCATTATTGCTTTGTAGTATTTTATACATTATTCTTAATCAAACAGGAGTAAGTCGAATTTTACAACGAAAAAGAAAGAGGAGAACGATTGTATCTCATCGTTTTTTCTTCTTGTTTTGTTTGATTATTCGAGTATAAGGCTTGAAAACAAGAGAATAAGGTTTATATACATTGAGATTGAATGTATATGTTTGAACATATTCAAAAGGATTCGCCATTGAACGAATCACTTCGACGATAGATGTGTATGTGTGTGTGTGTGTGTATAGTTAAACATAAAGCTACTTGCAAGGACAAACATAGATTGTAATTAAAGAATGTGTAGGAAAGAAAACAATGCTTATTGTTTCTTATTCTCTTCGGTTTGATTGAATAGAAATCTAGCAGATTTACAATGTTTGATTAATATATATATAAAATCGATCTATTCAATGAGAAAAAATTAATTAATAAATAGATAACTTAAGATACGATTGTTTTAGTTCAATGGGAAATTTGGTGGAAATGATTATTCAAGATTGAATAGTGACTATCCTATTGGTTATGATGATGGTTTAACAGGACGACCAACGGACGATCTCTATTTTAATTTAACCGAACCAAAAGAAAATGGTATTATCGTTGTATTATCTCGTCGTGGTGCGTCCGTAGTCGATATTTTACTTCCATATTACAACAACAACGGAACGAAATTCTATCGTTCAATTGTTCTTCAAGGTGGAAATGAAAATCATTTCGGTGCCGTACGTTTCGGCTTTCATGATGCATCGAATTCATTGAATATGATCGGTCAATTGCCGTCGAATGATCCATTTTTAAATTATTATACTGACAATTGGATGATGTATGTCGATCCCATTAAACCGTATCGAGTTCGTTTTGTTCGCAATTTAATTCAAGTTATCTACGAATTTTCATCGACAAATGTCACTGAATTTCGTATGACAACAATGATTGCAGCACCATCGAATCAACAGATTGTAGCCGATCCAACGAATAATATCTATTTTAATCTACGAGGTTATGGAGATTTGAGTACTGTAAGTGTGAATTGAATGTTGGTCGATTGATTGTTGATTTGTTGTAAATTTTCGTAGCATTTTTTGAATTTAACTCTGTCGAAAACAATTAATATTCAAAATGGTCAACAAGTTGAACAAGATCGTTTGTTTCACGAGAGACAAGTTGATAAATTAACAAATATTAACAATTATTTCTATCGATTCGATCGAGCCGGTCTAGGAAAAAATTATGTTGCAACGTAAGTTTATTCAAATAAATTGAAAAAAATCTTTAAATTAAATACAAAATCTTTCAGTTTGTCAGAAACTGAAACGAAAACAATTCTACATATTTTTTCCGATCATACTGGTCTTGTTGTCGATCCATTCGGTGATGGAACATCGAATCCAGCTGTTCATCATGCTTCAAGCAATCGAGATGTACGTGGTGTTCGTATTAGTCCAAGACAATCACCAATTCGTCAAACATCAGTAAATTAACAAGTTCATGATTTTTAAAAGTTATATCTTGTTGTTGTTGTTGTTTTTTTCTTTAGACAATTTACGGTCCAATACTTGTTGAATATCCATCCCAAGCAATTCATTCAACATGGTGGCAAATTCAATATGAATGAAAAATTCGAAGAATTTCTCTTCTTATCCAGCAATAAGTAACAATATTTATGTGTTGTCATATAGATATTCTCACTTCTATTTCGTTTTTCTTTCTTTCTTTCCTTCTTTTTTTTTGTTCTGTGTGTTGTCTTAATTGAATTAGTTTGTCTATTCTTTTTCTTTTTCGTAATAATTCGTTTTTCTGCTGGATTAAAAATAAAATTAACCAAGAAACAAAAGAAAACAAGTCATTTTCAGATATTCGAATAATTTATTTGTTTTCCTGAGTATAAGAAATTGATCAATAAAAGAACGAAAAAACAAGAAACAGTTTATTGAGATTACAAAACAAAGAAAAACTTTCGTTGACAAAACACTGACTGTTGTTCATATCCATGCTGTTGATTTACTGTTTTGTTTTGTTTGATTGATCGCAAATAAACTATGACTTTCTTAGTGTGTATTTTCTTTTCAGATACGACTATATTGCGAAATGTACTTGTGTGGTGGCGGAAGACACATCACAAAACAAATAAGAAAACAAAGAGAAACTTGAAATAATATAAAGTTTAATATGGAGAATTGATTGAAAAAGAAAAAAAAACGAAAAGCAAAAGAATAGACCACCACCACAACTACAAATATATATGTGAATTCATATTAAGAAATTGAGATTGAGAGAGAAAACGAAGATTATTGAGATTATTATTTTTTCTTCTTTTTAGTAATATCACTTACAGGACGTTGATTGACAGTTGACGATGTTGATCTTAAAGAAGAGAAATTAAATATTTAAAATGTTATCGAGAATATTTGATTGAAAGATTTCTTTTTTAGCAAATATGCACGTACTTTACATCGTTTTCTTCTTCATCGTCATCGTCATCTTCATCTTCTCGAACATCGTGTAAATTGCTTAATGTACCTCGACATACTCGAACAAGAAATTGAAGAATAAACTTTAAAAAAGAGAAAAAAGCAACTTTTATTTAGAGAAAAACAGGTCCATTGCAATTTAACTCACATAAAGCCAGTAGAGATTCAAACCAAGTAATAACCATAATAATGAATTGAAGAATCCATACAATCCACAACCTTTATCATAAGCACGATAACCGGTAACAACACCGGTTGTATACAAAACTTTCATTGGATACCAATATAAACGAAATAAGAACCTAAATCAATCGAAAATAGAGAATAATTCAATCGAATATGTTGTTATTTTCGTATACCAGCTAAGAGTAAACATAATAAAACAGCCAGTCGCTGCTGTTTCCCAAAGTGGATATTGTCGTCCATCGGCTCTTGTTGCTAAATAATGTAAAACTTTCGTTAATTCAAGCCAAATGTCAGTTATATCGTGAACAAATAGAACAAGTAAACCAATCTTATGATAGCTAAAGAAAAAAAAATTAATAAAATTTCAATTTTCTCTCGGAATCATTTTTTTTTGTTTACCGTGTTGCATAGGAAACTAAAATTAAAGTCATTGTTAAAACATGATGAATAAGCATAACATAAAAATCCTTTCGTTTATAATCCATATAGAGTGTTGCATAAATGGAATGTAAATAAAAGCCACATTGAATGAAATACATGAGTTTAATATCAAACGGAACAGTCATGGCTGGTGTCCAATCTGCAAAATGACAAATAACGTGAATTTGTTTTTTTTTATTTGAAAAGAAAACTAACCATCCCAGATTAAATGAGGCTCACGAAAGTAATTATAACGATAGTGAAGTAAATAATTGCAGTACGACCATGTGCATGTATAGAAAAAACATTTCCAAGCCGATTCCGGAAATTTCTTCTTATCAATTGATTTCAAATTCAACCAATTAACTAATGGTTTGCACAGAAATTTTTCGAATATATATCGTAGAATAGTTATAAGAACTGCAATGTAGACGATGTAGTAAATTTCACGAATAGGAAAAACAAAATGACGAGTAAAATCATCGATGAATGTTTGTGGAATATGATAATCGTGCCACATCGATGGTCGATAGTACCATGATACAATATGCCAAATGCCCGTCAATAAATCGAAATAGTTTGGACTTTCGGTAAAATTACCTTTTAAATTTTTCCAATCTTCAAGTTGTTCGATTGTTAAATATTTCAGCGACATTATTTTTCACACAAAAACAAAAATCAAACTAATCACAACTGCACTTTTGTAGCTTCACGTATTGACTATTGCCGTCTATGTTTATTGCTTTGTTTCGATTGAATCTGTCTTCGAAGATTAATATCAAAACAACATTCGATGTGTATTTATTTCGCTTAATCACAGGCCCATCATTTTATATAAATATTATTATCAAACTAAAAGGAGAAAAAAAGAAGCTAAAATTCAGTCTCAATTTGGAAGTCTAAGTCAAGAAACTCATGCATATTATTATTCCTACTCGTGACTTTACTTTTGCCTATTCAATTAAAATAACTAGTAGAGAAAAGAAAAGGAAAGAAGCCGAGAGAGAGAGACCGAGGAAAAGAAGAAGAAAAAGAAATAACTTTAAAATGAAAAGATATAATGAAATATAAATGATTCATTTAAAATAAGAACAATCGTTGTGAGGTAGAACGAGAAAAAGAAATGGGAAACCAACCGTCATCATGATCGTGAAACTGATTTATATATGTATATTGACCAATCAAAAAAGATTAACTAACCCTCCTCTAAACTTTAGTTAAACGATCAAATTATTCACGAGACAACATGCCTATGCATTTTTAACATCATATACGTATAAAAGTAGCGGCAACTGAATGAATGAAACAACACTTTGTTTTTTCTTAGCAATGGTGGTTTCAAGATATGTTCGTGGTTTTGAATTTGATATCGTGTTAGATCGAATGTCATTTAGGAAATATTTGCATTCTAATAAGAGAATAAAAGAATTGGATCATTTTTCAATCGAAACAATGACGCAATGTGAAGACAGAAAAAAAAACGAATAGACATAGATCTTCAATTTTATATTTAAAAAAGTTAAATTGTTAGAATAATTTACGAGATTATATCTTGTTTTTTTTTCCTACAAATATTACGATGACTTTTGAGAAGAAAACAGATGAGATACTGACATTTTTCTCATTCATAACATAGAAAGTCGGAAAGTTTGTTTATAAATAGTCTACAATTGCTATTCTTATATGTCAAGGTATACAGTTCGTTTCTTATTACTTGTTAATAATATATTTAGATAAAAACAATTGCAAAAATATAGTCATATTTCTTCAAAATGATCCTTTTGCTTTTATTTAGATCAAAAGAGAATCTCTAGAAGATCGAGCAAAAAAAACTAGATGGCAATCTTCTTATTTTTATAATTGAATCACCTATATTTTCTACTGATTTATCAGTGAATAATCACAGATGGTTTTATTCTCAAAAGAAAACAACTGAATATAAAAAATAATTTCAAAGATTCGATTTATTTTCCAATTCTTAACCACGTCTTATATTCATAGTAATGAAGTTAAAACTTTCCTCTAGTCTAGTTGACATCATTTTGTATTTTAAGGACATCTCTAAAAATAGATCATTGAAAAGAGAAAAATAAAAACAAACTTAATTACTCGGTTTAAGTACAATAACAGTACACCGAGATTCGATTTTTCAAAAGACTTAAAACAATCATCATAGATTCTCATCTCATCAAAGAATCAGTGTTTATTCGCCTCCTTAAGACAACAGATATTTATATGATCAGGTTTTAACCTTAGGTCTTCTAGAATTTCATCTTGTCATTGACAAAATTCTTTTTAGTTTTCTCTTTTAATATTCGTTCATTTGAACTTTTATATTATGAGGACAATTCTCTACGTCAAAGACAATACACGTTCTCTCTTCGGTTTTTTCTTGTTCTTCTTCTTCTTCGTTGGTAAACGGCTGCTTGCCTATTCGTAGATATACTGCACATTGATGGAATAAAATACAAAAGAAATTGACGAATAGAAATCGAGAGAAACACAATGTCAAGACTCGGCACAATGCCAACAACTCCGGGAGAAATAAATAAATGTGAACGAATGCAAAACGAACAATTCTCGAATATTATGCATAAATAATAATTAATGATTCGACTGTTACAAGACAAGATAAATGCCGTCTTTTCTTTTCTACTTTTATTTCGATTGACACAAATCATCTTTTGCAAAATATAAATGTTCTCAATTAACATCATCGCTTTAAAGTCTTTTTTCTTCTTCTTCTTCTTCTTCTTGTCAAACATTTTTCATTCAAATTGTCGTCCAGCTGATCGGTTCGTTCAATTTGAAATTGAACTCGCGCGCACATATGTTCGTTTATCCACGCCATCTGTACGCATAGGTCGCACATTGCTGTGCGCGTTTTTTTTCTCTCCTTTCAATGTACAAACATACGTACACATATTTCTCTCTGTAGTAAGAATTCTTCTTCGTCATTGCATTGACGAATCTTCTTTCTCTACACACATATATATGCAAATAATGAATCAAACACAAGCAATGCATAAACGCTCGGTCGATGCGAGAGCAAAAGAAAAGAAAGAAAAGTCAAACAAAACTCGTTCGCATTTCGCCAACGAACAGAGAATGGGAAAAAGAAGAAGAGAGAGAGAGAG
>ERZ778019.2546-NODE-2546-length-16853-cov-12.372306_pt1 | contig 16853 bp, 19 predicted proteins | sample MGYA00375749_ERZ778019 | MGnify/ENA primary metagenome ERZ778019 (study PRJEB29350, sample SAMN05389821) | bioreactor metagenome | isolation source: Ammonium sulfate bioreactor | place: South Africa: University of Cape Town | collected 2014-03-17 ... | reverse complement strand
GACATGAATGTGTATTTGCAGTACACTCATCGATATCTATAATATGTTTAAAAAAAGAAAGAATAGAACTCTCTTCGTTTTCATTATAAAAGAATACTGACCAATGCAAGTAAAATTATCTTCAGTTTCATATCCACTAATACATGATCCATTACAATAATATGAATGTCCAAGTCTACTTTGTTCAGTAGCATTTAATGGTATGCATTCGGTGTCATTATTCCAATTGAGTTGACAAGCACTACCAGATGTACAAGCATTGTATGGATTTTGGCATAGATCACCTAATTAAACAATCGGAATCAATGTATGTGATTGTTAGTTTAACAAACCTTCATAAGTATCTGGACAGTTGCAGGATGCTAAACTGTAATGAGTCGATATTGCAGTTGTTTGAGCAAAATTACATGTGCCATTATTTGCACATAGGCAAGCAAAAATTTCCAAATATTGTGTCATTATGAAATTGGTACCGTATTCAATGGTCAATCTATAGATTATCATGAATAAAATCATACAATGAGAGTTATTTATACTTACAAAACTTCAACATAATTATTAGTTGTATCCGGCAGTGGAATGATGATAGCAGCATTGATAATTGTAGTATTACGTTGAGTACCATTGATAGACACAGTTACAATTATATTTGTGGCTCCAGTAATATTAATTGGCAATGTATAATTTCTATCTCCATCACTGACCGGAATATGAATCTCAATATTTAACGAGATATTGATTATTGGTGGTATAGCAGCTGTTGTTATGAATATATTAAAAAAAGAAAAATAGAAATATTAGTTTTTCATTATTTCAATCTAGACTTACCTAGAGTAAGTTTAGATGCTTGTGCTGAATCCATAAGTGATGCTGTAGCTGAACTTGTAAATTTATTTATTCGAATAAGATAATCATGAATACATTCGAAATTTCCGTTGCATGTTTGATTAACAACAGTTTGACTCAAAAGTGGATTTAATTGTGCAAGTATATCCGACGCATTATTATAATACCATTGAACAAATTCTGTCGGCATTATCGGTGTACTATTATCAGGTGTTGTATCACCAGGTACTCTCCCTTATGAAAGAAACAAAAAATTAATTATGCATTGATTGTATTCAAAAAGTAATTTACATGAACGACAAGCATTTAAAACTTCGGCATCATTATTGAAAAATGTTCGATTAACTACAGTAGATATAGTTGTAATATTGCCCGTGTTTTGTTCAATTAAATCATCGCTATAATCTCCATTGAAATTGCCTGCTAAACCTTCGATTTGTTCGCGAAATTTCTGAGGTAATGTCAATGAACATTCAAGATTCTCTCCGATGATTTCAAATTGTATTGATAAACCTATTGAGAAAAGTGATCAGACAGTTTTTTTTATGCTATATCATTAAATCAATATCGATAGATTATTACCAGACCAAATCGTTAGAATTAACTGTGGTACAGTTACATTTCCAAGTTCACGTGTTGTTTGTTGAAGTCGATAGATATATCGTTCTGTATTCTGTGCACTTGTATCTGTTAAATTAGCATTTGTATATTCATAATTAAGATTATTTGCTAAATCATCTGACAATGAGATATCGTTTATAGTACAACCTTACAAAGAATGATAGTAGAATTATTCGAACAAAAAGAAATAAAACGATCCTACTGAATTGACCATTGTCATTGCTAATTTCAAAAGTATAATTGAGAGCAATAATTGAATAACTTGTAAATATTGAACCGTAGCCTTTTGTTCGTTCGATGTAAGACAATGCAGGTGCAACATATTTCGATCGAACATAGACTTTAAATAAATCATCAGGATAGATGAGATCAAGATCGCCAGATACATTAAGAAAATTGTATTCAGCACGAATTCGTGCTGTTTCAGTTGTTTGTGCAAATACAAAAAGACCTTGAACATGACATGTATATCGACCATTATCAATCGTTGTTATATGAGGATCACCATTGAATGTCACTGTAAATGAAAATATTCTCAATGATATTAAAATTTAAAACGAGAGATTACCAATAGCTGGTGGTCGATATCCATTGCAAGTACTTGCTGGATGTAGTTGATAATAGAATTGACATGTATTCCAATCGGGATATCCGTTAATATAACTTGGTGAACAACATTGATCATGAAATGAAATTCGTCGTTGCCAAGCATATGGCCAAAATAGAAGATACGGATCGGATAGAACTGAACCAGCCAAAGGACCAGATGTTATCAAACTCCATGTGTACCAACTATAGCAACAGGACTAGAAGAAAATGATATCGTATCATTGGAAAAAAAAACATATGAATTCAGCAAGAGTATACTTGTGATCGCATCATTCTCCAATCCCAGCCCGTACTCCAAAATCGATATGTCCATGCAATAACTCTCGGTGCATAGCAAATAATACCTTGCATTGCTTCATAATAAGTTTCACTAGATAAAGGACCAAAACGATTATCTGCCAATGCTTGTCCTAATGTACATGGACATGGAAATCGTGGATTATTTCTACAGTAGAAAAAAAAATCTTTATCTGATAAATTACACTGATCAATTATAAGACATACAGTTCATCATTTAGATTTCCCGTTGGATTCAATGTATTCACTCGTGTTTCCTGTAAAAAGCTCACTTCACAGTCAGTTAAAAATCGACCACCAACATAAAAATTTCGTCGTCCACGTTGTGCTGAAAAACATTATTACAAAATAAACAGCTTACATTGAAATACAATGTCACATACTGAGAAAAGCAGCATTTTGATTATTCAATGGATCGTTGAATATTTGTGTATTACCAGTTGTTCCACGATAACCAACAAAAGGTTTCAAACCAGCTAAATTATTTGTTAAATTACTGTAATCAAATGCAATATAAGATCGAAGAATAGGATAACTGTAATATGAATATTCATATGTATTGATTAAATACGCCGAAAATGATAAACTCTGTTAAATAATCAGATTTCATTCCAAATATATATGTACAACAGCCATAATACTTACAATCGATTGACTTAAATAAGGAACTTGATAGATAAGTTTATCCCAATTAACTCGAACGACTCGAGCTGCAGCGAAATCCAATGGACAGGATGTTGTCGGACATGCTGCGTTAACAACTGATCGAACAATAGAATAATATTCACTTAAACTGCTATTGACACTTCCATCTGTTGAACTAAACCAATTGATTGTAAGCGTTGAAACACTCTATATGATCGAAATGTCATTAGAAGGTACGTATAGGAGTACAAAGAGTAAACTGCTTACTGAATTATAGATCATGTCGGCCCAAAATGGTGCAATGATAGCTTGGTTATTAATTTGTCGAAAATTAGTACTTGTCATTGTTCGACTATAATAATCTGTACCGAAAGAAATATAACCTTTGCTGGATATCTATTTAAAAAAAAATTAAATCATTACAAAGAAACAAGACAATTATACCCAAATACGACGATATGTTTGACCGAAAAAGTACATTGAGTCCGGTAATGGATAAGAAACCATACGTATACCGGAATCTCGTGTATTCGTTGGTGGAATAACGGTAAGTGCTAGTTGAAATAAAAATGATTGCATTGCCTGTAGAAAAGAAAATAGATGAAGAACTTACTTTCACAAGGTGGAGACGTAGAACATGTTTCATTTTGTAAAGCATTTCCGCCTCCACAGAGACTACTATCGCAACTTTGACTACTAACGGAATCAATACATGATCGTATCACAATTCGATAGGCATCTCCACAATCGGGTGTACAGTTTGTTAGTGGTACCCAAGTTGTCCATGCACAATCTGTAAAATAATATCAAATGATAATGATACTTTTGCTAATGGAAAGAGATTTTACTTCGTGGTCTTGTTGTTGTCGTTGTAGTAGCAATAGTGGTGGTACTAGTCGTCGTTATTACAGTAGTAGTTGCTTCAGTTGTTGAACGAATCATTGTTGTAAATATAGATGTTTCTTCTGCAGCTGTTGATGATTCAGTCGTTGTAATTGTAGTAGATGTTGATGTCGGTTCAGACGTAATCATTTCTGATGTTGTTCTCACTGTAGTATTGCTACTAGCTGATGTCGATTCAAATCCTTCAGTAGTCATCTCAATAGATGTTGCTTCAGTTGCATCTACGTCTGTAGTAGCACTTGTAGGAACAGTACGAGCTGATGTTAATTCTTCAGTAATGTCCGCTCCTGTTACTGTGCTTGTCTGAATAATATTAATCGATGTTGATGCATCTGTTCTGGCACTTTCAGTAGAAACTGAACTGAAAACATCAGTTTCGGCTGTGTTTGCAATAGTGGAATATAGACTCGTAATTATTCCTAAATAAACAATGCATCATGTCGATTGTATCGAACTTAATAAATTACATACCTGTTTGTGTGGAGCTACTAGCTGACGTGCCAGATTGCTCAGTTGATGGTGATTCTGTTCGTTGTGATGTTACTGTTGAATTATTCGTAATGTCAGTCGAAGTCAATTCAACTGTTATCGTTGTTTGAGTTATTTCTGTTGTAGCTTCGGACGTGCCTGAATAGGTCGAATAAATTTATTTCAATGACAAAATTCATTAGCTAAGGGCGTGGTTTTATTATTTGTTACGTAGACAGCTCAATATACGAAAAAAAAGTGCTTGCAGCAACTTTGATGGTTTTTATGTCTCAAATAGTGAAAGCTTTTAAAATCTTGAAAGTAAAAACGGAACAAAAGGAACGAAAAAAAAATAGTTTGATCAGACACATGCATGTCAGGTACAAGCTATATGTAATTGACCAATATTTTCTAAACTTTTCTTTAAAAGTCGAACTACACATACTTCCGTCTTCTATTTCACCACTACCATCCACAGTTGTCAATTGTAGTGAATTTACATTCCAAGTAACTGCACGTGCATGACGTTGAAGTATATTTTCATTGACAACTGGTACTGATATCGATGGAATAATATCATCAGAATCTGCAATCCGATAACCTTCGCCAACGGATGATTTCTGTGCATTGTTGTTATCGCGCGGTGGTTGAAAACGTGTATCCGTATCGTCACCATCGGCACCATTATCTGCTGATACTAATTCACGAATTTTTCCATTTAAACTCGCATAAACATTTTGATTATATGCACTATTCCATTCATCAGTTTCATAATCGTAAGCACCTAGAAAACACAATATTGTACTTCGGATTTTTTTCTTTTTCTTATTATTATTCGACAATTTTTCGAAACCTATGAAATAAAAGATTATAAAAGAAAAACTAACTTTTCGTCTTCTTCGTTTTTTTCTGTTATTATTTACTTTAAGTACCGTCCTCTAGACGATATACCTTTCTTTCTCGTTATTCGCAATTCCTTAGATAAACAAGATCAATCAATGATTTGCAATCGTATAACTGCACAAATTCATTTTCTTGTACAAATTTTCTTTCAGTTTACCTTGTCGATTTTGAGCACAGATGATATTTGTCAGCGACGATAATAAACTAATAATTAATAAATATTCGATCAATGAAATTCGACGTTTTGAATTCATGATCTAAAATTTTTAATCAAATGAACAAATCATAAATTCTCGTTTTGTTCTCTATTGCCGAAAAAAAAATAAACGAATAAAAAAAAGAAATCAAAACGAGCCTTGTAAAGAAAAGGAATGAGCAAAACAAAATGATTTCTACAAAAACTTTCATCAAAGATTTAACGAAGAGAAGAATAAAGAAACATTTTAAACGAGGAGGCGAGAGAGAAGAGAGAAGAGAGAGAGAGAGAGAGAAATTTTTTCTTCACTTTCATTACTACTGAATCTCTTCCTGCGATTGATTCGGTGCATAAGAATATGTACATGATGTTATATTCTGATATACTTATATCAACATTTGTTCTGTTTATCATGCTCTGAGCGAAAGAAAAAAGGCTCTCGAAGATTTCTTATTTCAGTAGATTGAATAACTATTCGGTTCGTTTTTCTCTTTCGTCTCTCTCTCTCTTCTTTCTCGTAGTAAGTGAGCGTTAAAACAAATAACAAATACGTTGAAAAGCAGTATGATACTATATGTGACTTGAGTATCTTTCGCTAAGTTGCACATTATATACGAAAAAGCAACGTCTAGAATCAATATTTTGTTTTTTTTCGCTGATTTTTCTTTTCAAATAACAAAATCCTTTACGAACATTTGTTTTCATTTTTCAAAATGAAATTGTCATGACTTCCTTTTTCGATAATGTTATTGCTTAAGAAACTGATACTGATTAGTTATTGCACAGTTCGTTTTGTTTGAAAAGCAGCAAAATTTAACCAAAAAAAAACGTACATAGATCAATTTTCAACAACTAAATCTCGTTTTACAAAACTAAAACAGATTTGAAAAGAAAATAAAAATTTAAAAATGTCAATCTTCTGCTTTGAATGAAACCTCTAAGAATCTGATCTTTCTCGAAGAACAATATAAGCGACATCAGAGAAGTCGAATAACCATTCAAGATTATTTAGTTACTGTTTATATAGAAAAAGAACAAAAAAAAAACGACACGATTGAACAAAATTTGATTCATTTCCCTTTTTTGTTCTCTTCATCTTTCATGTACAATCGACATGTCGGCATTTTTATATAGGTACACTTGAGTTTACGCACACGTTTGCTTTTAAATTACGTTGTCAACAAGTTAAAAATTTATCGCATAATGATGAAGCATACAAAGTATTGGAACAAATCGAACGAGTCAGTTATTTTGGACAACACTCGAAAAGAAAAGAGCACAGTTTTATCTACTTTTTCTTCTCTCTTCATAATATTCTCAATAAATCAATGTCGTTTGATTTTTATTGAAATGAATGAGTAATCAATAATTTTCTAAGAATATTCACTGAATATATATATATTTATTACATTTATATATCCGTAGAAGTAGTAAAAAAAACCTTAGGTAAAATTAAATATATGTTGTTTTCGTTTACGAGTAAAGATAAACATTGAATCTGCTTAGATGAAGCACGTAAGATTCCTCTTTGGCATGTTTTTACTTCTGGTGGTTGCGAACGTGTATGTAAAATGATTCGAAAGAGAACGAAAAATAAAAAAATGATCAAGGTAATCGATTTTTAAAACAAAACTTGCTTGTTTACAGAATTAATCCGAAAGAGCAAACAGATTCGTTCTTTTTTTAATGCGACAACTATATTTTGTCCCACGTCGATCACATTGAAGTTCAAAGGAATAATATTCCTTTCGTTTCGTTTGAAGAGAAGAGGAAAAAAAACGAGAGGCTTTTTTTTAAAAAATTCAAGTGTGTTTCCTTGGTCGAATGGCCTTCGAGTGTGCTCGCTGCAAAAGTGCCGTGAAAATAAGCGGTTTTTAACAATTTTATTTTATTCAGTTGAATGAATATTTATATTCTCATTTTTCGATACGAAATTTTTTCAAAAAAAAAAGCTTTTTTTTTTCTTATGTACTTTAACGCAAATAGATATTAGCGATGTTTTTTATCTATAATAAAAAGTCAATATGAAGAGAATATGTGTGCAGTTGACCTAGTATTATTTTCATTCTTATCTTTTTTTTAATCTCTACTCATCAACACTGATAAAAGGGCGCATCGAAATTGTTAAACATGTCTATTGAAATAAAAATAAATAAATAAATGTTACCAGATTTAAAAAGTTTTCAAGTATGGTTTGTCACTGGCTCACAAACACTCTATGGTCCCGATGTTCTAACACAAGTCGATGAGAATTCATCGAATATTGCATCAGCATTGAATCAAGACGAACTGATTCCTGTTTCGATTATTTTCAAACCAGTTGTGAAATCAGCCGTTGAAATCAATGATTTATGTCTATCAGCCAATTCTAATAAGTCATGTATTGGTTTAATTCTTTGGATGCATACATTTTCTCCGGCTAAAATGTGGATTAACGGTTTGAAATTACTTCAAAAACCATTTGTTCAATTGCATACACAATTCAATCGTGATATACCATGGAAAACGATTGATATGAATTTTATGAATTTAAATCAAAGTGCACATGGTGATCGAGAATTTGGTCATATTTGTTCACGTATGAGAATCAATCGAAAAGTTATAACAGGCCATTGGGAAGAACAACAAGTTCGAGAACAATTAGCCGTATGGACACGTGCGGCAAGTGCTTGGGCCGATTGGCAAGGTGCACGTTTTGTTCGATTTGGTGATAATATGCGCGATGTTGCTGTTACTGACGGAGATAAAGTTGAAGCCGAATTAAAATTTGGTTATTCAGTGAATACACATGGCATCGGAGATTTACGTTTAGTTATTGAACAAGTTAGTGAAAGTGATGTAGATAAATTATGTGAAGTCTATTTACAAGAATATGATGTTGTCGAAGAATTGAAAAATGAACGAAAAGATTCATTACGAGAAGCAGCAAGAATTGAATTAGGCATTCGAAGTTTCTTGGAAAAAGGCAACTATAAAGGTTTTACTGATACATTCGAAGTAATGAAAAAAAACATTATGTAGAAATTCAATATCTTTTGTTTGGTAGGATTTACATGGTCTTCGACAATTGCCTGGTATTGCTGCACAACGATTGATGCGTGATGGTTATGGTTTTGGCGGTGAAGGTGATTGGAAAACTGCAACATTGGTACGTGCATTGAAAATTATGAGCATCGGTCTTAAATCAGGTGGTGCATCATTCATGGAAGATTATACCTATCATTTAGAAAACAATAATGAACTCGTTCTTGGTGCACATATGCTCGAAGTATGCCAAAGTATTGCATCAAAAAACGCAAAACCATCCTGTGAAATTCATCCATTGGGTATTGGTGGCAAAGAAGATCCTGTTCGACTTGTATTTACGGCTGAATCGGGTCCAGCTATCAATGTTTCACTTGTCGATTTAGGTAATCGATTTCGTTTAGTTATCAATGAAGTCGATGCTGTACAACCATTAGCATCACTTCCTAAATTACCTGTTGCACGTGCTGTTTGGAAACCGAAACCTGATATGCGTACAGCTTGTACAGCATGGATTCTTGCTGCTGGCGCTCATCATACAGCGTTTAGTCAAGCTGTTACATCGGATTATATCCGAGATTTTGCTGAAATGGCTGGCAATCTTGAATGTATTGTCATTGGCGAACAAACAACAATTAATAATTTAAAAAATGAATTACGTTGGAATGATGCTTATTATTTAATTAATAATTCATAGATTTATTTTATTCAATTGAGATTAGAACGAGAGAAAAAATGGATGTTTGTCTTGTTTTTTTTCCGTAAACGTAAATATGTCACAGGGATTAAAGAAAAAAATACAAATAAAAATTTTCAAACGAAAAAGCAAATAGATGTGTTTATATGTAAAGTCACCAGAATAAATTTGCTTCATCGTACAATTGTTAATTCAGAAGCTAAACGACAAATTAAACAGGTATTAGAAAAAAAAACAAGAACAAGGAATGAATACAACTTACAGTAAACCCGCCTGTCGATTGCGTATCAATATGTGCGCGTGGTAATTTTAAATTCGGATTAATAACTTCAAGCATTTCATTGTCTTCAAATAGATCATCTAATGGATCATGAAATGTCGTGGTTATATCTTCATCATCGATAATTGCATCAAGTTCATCGATTGGATCGTCACTATTCGATGTTGTCGTTATTGATGATGATGTTGTTGTCAATGTTGGTAAACTTGATAGGATAGCACGTGTATCAGGTCGTGTTATTGTTGCACGAAGGTTAGCACCCATTGCTTGATCAAGTTGTTTGAAAAATGTACTATTCATTGTTTCACGTGGATCAAGATCATATGTTGCTCGATATGTTGAACGTTCGCTGTCGATTGATGAATTTTCTTGTTCACTGGAAAAGGCTGTATTCGATGATGAACTACTCAAATAAGTTTGAACATTTTCAGCTGTAACACTTGTTGGAACTTGTGCACGAGGTAAATGCCAAATACGTCGAATACGAAAATCATCTCTGAGAAAAAAAAAATCAAATGATAATTGCTGAAAACATTCAATTCGAATTGTTATTACTCTGCTTTCGGGTGTCGTCGTCTTCGCCAAACAGCAAGTAACAATAAACAACATGTTATCGCACAGAAAAGTCCAGCTAAACCAGCTAATACACCGATAACTATCGGTGTCCAACGTGATGGTAATGCTGTTGTTGATAATACTGGTTCGTCAGTTTCGGGAAGACAGAATTCTCCTGAATAGGTTACTGACGAATTTTGCGAATTGGCATAACAAGAACATGAACCAATATTATTTGTTATTTCGCATCTGCCACGTCGCTCATTTGTACCACAGAGATCACAAAGATCATAGAAAAAGCATGCACTTATATTTCTCATTGGTACTGAAAATTACAAAATAGACTCGTTTTTTTGCCTTCTAAATCAAAAGATATTTACCTGTTAGATTATCACATTTACCCACAGAAACTAATTCATAGCCTAGACTTGTCGTCGTATTTTCTAAGACTTGAGCTATTTGTGTTTGAATAGTCATATTTTCATTCGTAATCATTTCAATTGTTAGATCGATTTGACCTTGTTCATTACACCCAAGTGAACTACTCGTAATATTCAGACTGTAAATTTGATTGCTAAATGTTGCATTCAATCGTGATAAGATCTATTTTCGAGAAAATAAAGTAAAAAAATATATTTAAAAACAATTGATTCTACCGTATTAGTGACATTTTCTTGATCATCACAATCGATTGTTATATGATATGTCGATACACCAGAAAGACCTGTCAAATACAAATTAATTGCAAAAGAAAAAACGAGATCAAAATTATTATTTACCTCCTCCATTTCCGTCAGGTCGAAGTTGACAAACACCATCTTTATAGTAATATTTATCCGATTGACAAGCACAATCAAATTTGTTATCAGCTAACTTGATTAAACGCAATGGATCGTTACAATAACAACTTGCATCAGGATCGGTTGATGATGTTTTATTTGTACATTTACCACCACCACAATCGATACCATTCGCAGCACATTGATCATAAATCATGCACACTTGATTTTCTTTTACTGCAGCATACATTAGATTTGGATCTCCGCCAGGTGCATAGCCATACACACATCGGCATTCATATGAACCTTTGAGATTGACGCAATAAGAACTACTATAGTTCGAACAAGCACTACTATTTTCACATTCATTAATATCAATACAGGCATTCGTATTCTAGAACGAGAACATTTGTAGAAATTGAATCGATCGAATTCATATCTATTTTTACATTTTCTGCTGATTTCTTATAACCAGATTTACATGCGCAAATATAAGATCCAATTGTATTTACACAATATGTTGTATCATCGGGACAAATATTTTCTCGATCAGGCGCTAGAATACATTCATCAATATCTATTTAAATGAAAACTCAAAAGTATTTTAGCAATCTATTAAATCTTGTGAATTTAACCTTCGCAGTCGTTATTAGTTGCATTCACTTGATATCCTGATTTGCACAGACAGTCATATGCATTTCTTGTGATATTTTCATCGCTGTTGACTGGAGCAAGTTTACAGAATCTATTCGAATAAGTTGTATTGCATAACAATTCAGCTAGAATTATTTACAATAGAGATCATTTTGAAAATTATCTTCTCTACCTCTTGCACAATAGTTTATATATTGATCACATTTATCACCTGTATAACCATTTGCACAAATACATCGTTCACTTGAAGTACTAGCAGTTGGATTACATATGCCAAAAACACAATCACACAGAAATGCACAATTAGGACCAGCTAGACCGGTTTCACATGCTAATACAACAAACCAATAGAATATTTTTATTTAAAAGAAAATTTCCTTACTTGCACAATTAAATCCATGATCCAAATTTGAACCAGGAGGACATGAACAATTATAGCCTTTTTCATTAGAACTCAATGTACCATTTTGACAATAGCCAGCAAATAAACTATTACATGTATTCGTTATGTTATCATAAGTTTGAGTACGATATTCGCAAAACCATTCATTTGTCGATTGGCTTTGACAAATATTTGTCATGTTATTACATATTATACCAGATCCAGGATCAAGAGCACAACCATTTGATGAATTGATGAAACCAGACATACAATCACAGATACATTGATCACCGACATCAACTCCTATTTCATATTTTCCTGTACATGGTAATACGCCGCCAGAGTAAAGTGTTGCATTGTTACAATTTTTTTGTTCTTGAAAACATAATCAAATAGTTTTAATATTCGATTCTTCAAAAAAAAAGAAATTAGATACGTACGAACACAAGTTGTTCCATCGAATACAGTATAATTACGGCATTGACAAAAGTATCGCTTCGGTTTCAGTTCAGAATTTTGACATGCACCATTAGCACCACAGATTGTATCATTACAAACCGTTTTAACTAAAAATTCATATATGAATGCGCATATAGAATCAAAAAAAAAACAAGAAATTTTCTTACATAAACATTGTTGAACATCTTGATTGAAACTATAACCTTCTTTACAACAGTTTGAACTATTTGAACAGCTAATATTCGTTCCAGCATAAACACAAACAAATGGTGCACGTGTATCATTAAAAGATATTTCAGTTTTATTCGTTATACAGGTAATATTACTGACGAAATTCAATCGACATGCTGACATATCATCACAATTAACAGATCGTTCACAATATTCACCGGCAGCTGTAACATCACAAACACAAAATAGAACACTAACACTTGATGATAAAAGGTCTTGATTTCTCCAAGTAGGACTTCCATAGACACATTCATTAACAATTAGCTGAATTTTTTGAGATGTTGTTGCATTTGTTTTATCATCAATGGCAATAATTCTATAAAAAAATAAATGTGTTTTTTTTTGTCTTCTACTCCTCAAGAATATTTTCATTTATCACTTACGATGGTTGCAGTTGACTACGAGTGTCAATATTATATTTAAAGTAGCAATTGTAATTATTATCTCCTGTCGATGTACAATTTCGTAATTCGCTTACATTATTTTCACGTAAGAAAACTGATCCAATAAAGTCACTGTTAAGAGTGACTGCGACCGATGTCAGTGTATTATTATTATAGATTTGATCATGTGGAATAGAAAATAAATATGTATACGGTGTATCGTATGATGTTGGTGTTGTCAAATATATTTTTGGATAATTTTTACGTGAATATTGAACAGCCATTTGATAATCTGTTGCACTTTTAACAGTTAAACTTGCTAATACAGGCGATTGAGTAAGAATTGTATCTTGCGCACAAAAATTGTATATAGACGATTGTTCATTAAATGGACAAGATGAATTTTTGATGAATGTTCTATATGATGATGATGCACTATTATTTAACCATGTGAGAATGTCTTGTTGATTATTTCGATAGGGTACAAAATCATTATTTAATGCACCTGAAAAACAAAAACAGCAATGCACATATATATATATATATCTTGATAATCTTCTTACTTCGATTGCAATGTTGATTATCATCTCCTGAACCCGAACTGACAGCTAAACCTTCGACACTGTCTGTGTACTTGCCTGGTATTAAAAGTGTACATGCAAGATTATTTGTTATCAAATAGCATTGTATGGCTAAGCCAGTCCATGTTGAAATTGTTAATTTAGGTACTTGAATATTCGATGAATTTCGACTATTTTGACTCCAACTAGTGGCAACTATTGTATCATTTTCTTTGATCATTGAAAATGGTATATTTGATGATGTGCTGCTAAGACTCGACGGATAATAGAAATGTTCGGCGTAATCATTCGAAAGATTAAATGGTGTGCCGATTATATTTGCACTTTTAATTGTATATTTAACACCTGAAAAAGTAAATGATGATATAAAATAGTTTGAATATAATCATAGCTTACTAAATTCGTAGGTTTTAGCAGGATTGATACCGATATCGAGGATGACTTCGTTATTTGATCCAAGATACATGGAAAACGATGAAAAATAGGTTATATTTCGACCATAAAATGTATCGACACGTAAACGTGCAGTGGTTGTATCAGTTCGAGCAACGATTGAAAATAATTCAATAGCTTCGACAGGTTTTAAGAAATCTTCAATACGACTATCAGGTTGTATAGCTGTTGAATTAGCCTCGCTTGTTGTTTGTGCATAAACAAATGAACCATAAGCATTACAACTGTATGATGTACTATCATCGGATGTTTGAATATGTGGATCACCGCCAAACCATGCTGAAAAACAAATTTACCTATTTAACAAATAATCGATCAATTGATTATCTACTTTGATCAGGTGGTTGGTAATTATCACATGTACTAGCAGGTCGTAGTTCATAATATAAATTACACCAATTTATCCAATCGATACTACCATTTTTTGCGATACAACAAGCATCACTATACAGACGAATAATAAAACAAAATGAATATAAACAACAGAAGATCTACCGTTCTTTAATTCGTTGCGGTTGATTACTACTATATCTTAGCGATTGTAATGCTGCATCATCAAGAACTGAACCAGCAAATTCTCCGGATGTAATTAAAGATCCATCGATTTCATAGCAACAAGTCTATAGAAAATGATTTTCTTAGTTTCATTTTCATCGATATATATATACTAACTTGTTGGTATATTTCAATCTCAGAAGTTTGTGGTTGAAAAGCACCCAATGGGACAAAACAAGCGACACGATTACTTTTTTCTAGACGATTTTCACTGTTCATTTTATAGAAACGAAAATCCGTCGAAGCTTGTTCATACGAACACGGACATGGATTACGTTTGACCGCACTAAATAAATTTCGAAATAAATTATTATCTGTTTTAAAAAAAGAAAGATCTTACGTCAAATTCGGTGTTGCTCCATATAAAATATCCGTATATTTTTTCCAATACCATTGTTCACATGGACTCAATACTTTCGAACTTAGAAAATATGTTTGCGTCATTGAATTTGCTAATTGAAATAAACAAAACAAAATGTTGGGTCGTTTTCAATAGAAAATACATACATTTAATGAAATCTGTTATTTTATCCGTAAATGAAACACTATTTTGATGTGAAATATTTCCTTCGGTATGATAACCGATAACAACCGGTTGATAATCTGCTTGAATTGTCGATGTATTAAATTCGTATTCGAATCGAAGATATGAATTCCAAAATGTAAAGTTACTACTAGGTCCGTTCATAAGATATGCGACAAATTTGATTTTCTACATATATCAAAAATTAGCATATACTAAAAAAAGCATTATTTTCTTTTCTTACATCATATGATGAGTCCGCTGCAACTGATATAGTGTCGAGACCAGTTATCAATTGTTCCCATTCAATTTCAACGACACGATAGACAGCTGCTTCAGTTGCAATAGCTGTTTGATTCTGATCGACCACTGTTTGCAAAACTTTTCCCCAAACACCACTAGTATCACCTTGTTCGCTAAATAAGCCATTATAGATGAAAGGCTACAATCATAGATATAGATAATAATGAAATTTCGGGTTTTTTTTCTCGAAAATTTACCGTAATTGTTGTTTGATCGATATAAACAAGATTTGTCCAAAATGGAGCTATATACGGTACATTTGGTAAATCATTAATTGATGGTTGAATTCCATAAAATGGCTTGTCGAGTGTTACATATCCTTTATCCGTTACCTAAATGAATCACTTCAATCCTTAAACGATACCTTTAAATTACTGAAAACATCTTACCCAAAGTATTTTGTGAGTAACCGATTCGTTCGTAAATTGATAGGGAAATGGTAATGGCACAGGTGTCACTCGCATATTTAAATTGTTCGAATTGACAGTAGAATTAAATGGCACTTGCGTCACTAAATAAACGACAACATATTACATATTCAACACACATACAAGACAGCTTACATGGACACACTGGAGTACAAGCTATACTTCTTCTTTGCGTTCGACGAGTTCCATTCGTACAAATATATGTTGTGTCGACCAACTGAGTGGCTACTGCAGAATCATTACAAAACGTACTTGAATTCGATAAAACGCAAGATGACACGGTCTCATTTCGTGCAGTACATGCTAAACAAACATTTACAAAATAACTTCAAGTATGATAAACGACACTCACTTGATACTGGTATACCAGTTGTTATTCTTGCTGATGTTATCGTAGTACTGACAGTTGTAACACGAGTGGTATCAGTACTTGTCAATGTCGCTGAACTAGTACCGGTAGACGACGCTTCAGTTGTTCCCACACTTTCTGACGTTGAGGCTGTTGCACTTGACGTTCCACCAGTGCCAGTGTATTCTGTAGTTGTCGTTGTTTCTCCTGTTGTCCTACTTCCAGTACCAACGGTAGTGGTTGAGCTTGTATCAGTGCCAGTATATTCTGTTGATATAGTGGTTTCTCCTATTGTACTGCTTCCAGTACCAATTGTTGTGGTTGACGTTGAAACTGTGCCTGTAAATTCCGTAGCTGTCGTTGTTTCTCCTGTTGTACTGCTACCGGTACCAACTGTTGTTGTTGAGGTCGAACCAGTACCAGTATATTCTGTAGCTGTACTGGTTTCTCCTGTTGTACTGCTACCGGTACCAACTGTTGTTGTTGAAGTCGAACCGGTACCAGTATATTCTGTAGTTCTTGTAGTTTCACCTGTTGTAGTGCTACCAGTGCCAACTGTTGTTGTTGACGTTGAACCTGTCCCAGTATACTCTGTAGCTGTCGTTGTTTCTCCTGTTGTACTGCTATCGGTACCAACTGTTGTTGTTGAGGTCGAACTTGTGCCTGTATATTCAATGGTTGTAGTGCTTTCACCCGTTGTACTACTACCGGTACCAACGGTAGTGGTTG
>ERZ778019.2524-NODE-2524-length-17059-cov-6.708716_pt1 | contig 17059 bp, 13 predicted proteins | sample MGYA00375749_ERZ778019 | MGnify/ENA primary metagenome ERZ778019 (study PRJEB29350, sample SAMN05389821) | bioreactor metagenome | isolation source: Ammonium sulfate bioreactor | place: South Africa: University of Cape Town | collected 2014-03-17 ... | reverse complement strand
ACGATCTTTCATCTTTATATCAAGTGCTTCTCTCGAATAAAACCCATTGGAGTGAAGAGAATGCTGCAGTTCTTTGTTTATACTCTTTATGTGATTTACTGATTTCCTATTATCAATTGGATTATGTTGGTTCTGATTTGGAACAATTAAAACAACGGCGCAAAGAACTGAAAAATCTTTATAAAATCGATCTTGCTCAGAAAAAGCAAAAATCGAGTGATAATTTCCCAGAGTTCATAATGGGGGGAATAAGGACGGGTCTGTCCTCATTACAGAGTATTTCTAAGCTGCGCAAATATATAGGCAATATCAATACGGTACGCTCCCAATTCTCTTATAGCCGTGGTTTTGCAAATTACGCAATTGTTTATCTGCAAAAAAGCGCTATTTCTGAATTAATCAAAGAGGTTAATAAAGCGCTTGGAAATCAATACAGTTTTGTTGAAGGAGTTTATTTTTTAGATAAATCACGTGAGGCCATCACTGATATAGGTATTGCCCTCTATGCATTGCGTTTTCTTATTCATTTTATTCTTTTGATGAAACATATTATTGAGTCTGCAATAAACGATGAATTATCAACAAAGAAAGTACTGAAACAAGAAATGGAAAAACGTGGATTTACTATGGCGAGCGATTTAGTTTGGGCGGTAGTAGGGTTACTCACGACGTATAATAAAGTTTTTCACATTGCTGAATCAGCTTCTTCAGTCATCGTCATTGCATTTCTGATTTTTGATGCACTTTTGTTTTTAGCTCAATGGTTTTTTGAAGCGAATCGATATCAGAATCGTTTGCAGACATTGCAGCGTCAGTTAAAAGATGCGACTACGCTGGAACATGCGGTGATTCAACGACAAATTGATGTATTAAATGATGAATGGGAGGCTCAATGCACCTATTTTACAATCAACATTGTCGCAGCAAATCTAATCGCCACCAGTTTTGCAATCAGTTTATTATGCACGGGACCACTGGCTTTGGCTGGGCTTGCTTTGCTTAGTTTGCTGGGTAATGCCTTGTATAATACTGCAGAAGAGTATAAAAAATACCAAAAATCTGCGATAGCAGTACGCCGAGAATTGACAAATGGTACGATTTTAGATGACGAGCATCATCGTCAACTCTTAAGCGTACTCAATGAAAAATGTGATAAAAGCTATCAAGACTTTTGGAAAAGCTTGGCATTTAATGTTGGAGGTATCGCATTCATCATTACTGCAGCTGTAGCATCTTGGCCAGTTGCTCTGGGTTTAACCTGTATCTATGTGGGCTATCGATTATACGATATGTATCAAAAACAGCTTACCGCTAAAAATGATACATCTGAAGATATTTATCGTCTTTTAGAGCCGGACGAATCTGCAAGAACCACTGTGCAATTTGCTTAGGCTCAGGTTCTATTTCACTATGCTGGCCAAACTGCTCTGTTATCTCGAGTTCTCCCATATCGTGGCTGGGCTGGGTTGTTAAGCCCAGCCTTACGCTTACTTATGCTTGCGAAATGTAACTGCCTTTAATAATCACACCATTACCGCAATACCTACATTAATATAATGTTTAAAATTGCCCAAATAATTGTGTAACTGTTGTCCACCGCTGAGATTTAATATGGTATTGGGAAAAACAAGAAAGGAAATTCCCCCATCAAAATTATAGCCAGAACCTTGGGTCGCGCTAATTTTACTTTGGCCGTATAGTTCTACATAAAGAGAAATCTTTTCAGTAGGTGAGAAACCTAAAGAAATATCAGGGTTAATCGTGTTGAAGTAATGGCCTCCAGTAATCCTTGGATCACTGAGTCTACTCAAACCAAGCTGTGCAGTAATACTGAGCTGATTTATTTCATAATATGCAATTCCATTGAACGTTACTCCCCAGTGATTACTGCCATAAGCAAAACTTCCAGTTGGGGTATTAGCAATCCCTTGGAGCGCAAAAACCCAATTATTTTTGTAGTTGATGGTGTGTTTTAGGCCAAAGCGATTATCCGTAGCACCTGATTTAGGAATACTTTTTTGGTCAATATAGTTGGATGGGAATACAAAAAATTCATTATTTGATGGTAAACCAATACGCAGATCTGTATTCGGAAAGTTTTGTTGGGCACCGGCATGCTCGGGTAACTGCTGATTAATGTAATTTAATTCAACAAATGCCTTTTTAAAGGGGACGGAGCATGGGCTATTTACATTACTGGGAGAATTGATAAGGGTTAATAAATCAGAGCAAATATCATTATCGGCAATGGCCGGGTATGGGATTGAAGCAAGAGTGCAAAGAAAAATTTTAATTAATGTATTTTTCAAAACCAATCGACTCCATTAAATAGGCAATAAAAATTATTTTGTGCCTCCAAATATTATAAAAATACCATCTAGACTATGAATATAAAAATTATAATTTTAAGGAATAAATTATGGCTGTTACAACAGGATTATCTGGAAATGAAATATATTGTTTACAGCTTAAAAATTACTCACCAGGAACCATAGTTGTTGGCAATAGTGTTCATTCTTTGGGGATCATCGGCAGTGTGGGGTCTGGTTTTAAAGCGATATTAGGTGGTGAGTTAACTCAGATTACATCGCTTATAGAGGAAGGTAGAGAAACAGCATATAAACGCATGCTAGAAGAGGCTGTAAGCAAAGATGCAACAGGGATTACTGGTGTCACCAGTCAATTAATTGTCCATGGAGCCAATATTGAGTTTTTATCAATAGGTTCGGTGATTTATGCAGACAGTGGAGCGGATAAAAACAAGTTTTCGACTTCAGCAGATGGTCAGGAATTATATGCTCAGCTTGATGCAGGGTACAAACCGATTTGTTTTGCTTTTGGCAATGTTGCCTATTCCATGGGATTAGGTCGGGGGATAATCGGTAGTTTAAAAACGTTAGCACGTGGTGAAATCAAAGAATACTCTGATATTTTTAATAAAACTAGACACTTAGCATTAAGTCGTATTATTGCTCATGCGAGACAATATAAAGCAAATGCTGTCCTTGGTATTAAGACTACTGTTCTACCTTTTGGTGGTGTCAATGAAATGCTTATGATAGGGACTGCTTCTCAGAATTCACAGTTAATCACGGATACAGATAATGATGTAGTAACTAGCGACATGACTAATATTGAAATGTGGAATATGGCTCGTTTAGGTTATGCACCTATGAAGTTGCTTTTGGGCACATCAGTTTATTCTCTAGGGTTAGTCGGTGGGATTACTTCGGCAATTAAAGCATTTGTGCGCGGGGAAATTAATGAGCTGACACGACTGATTTATAATGCGCGCGAGAATGCATTGGCAATTATCAATGAAGAAGCGCAGTCCATAGGGGCGGATGATGTAGTAGGAGTCAAAACTTATGTATATCAATTGGGCAATGGCTTAATTGAGTTTCTTGCCATAGGTACCGCCGTCAAAAAAACGAATCGCACCAAAACTGAATCAGAACAATTACCCCCTCAAGCAATCATTGTCGATAAAGATACTTTTTATGATTCGACCAATGCAGACAGTATGAATGTTAATGTGAACAGCGGCTCAAAGCCCATTAATAGAGGGAACTTATCTGTATTAGTTCCTTTTTTAATCATCATAATTTTTATATTTTTTCAATTTTTTATTAGGCATTTAACCTGATTTTTAGATAGCTTCCCCCTTCAACTCTCGATTTTAAGGAGCAATAAAAGGGCTATGCAACTGAGAATAAAGACGATACTGCGGCGAGCTTAGCAAGGCTGCTTCCGCAGCGTGATAGGGACTATATGGTGTTTTAGCTCATTGTTCTAACATCTTTGGGAATTATGAGCTATTATTCAAACACCTCTAATAAGATAAGGAAATAAATCATGGCACAAGATTCTATGGGACAATTTTGTTGGAATGAATTAGCTACTGCGGATGTGAAGAAAGCGAAAGAGTTTTATAGCAAAGTATTAGGCTGGCAATTTAAAGAAATATTTGCTGACGAAACGATGACCTATACGCTCATACAAACGAACGATAAAGACGTTGGCGGTATGTGGCAAATCCCTACAAATCAACAAAAAGAAATACCACCACATTGGATGGCGTACATTCTGGTGAATAATGTTGCAGAAACTTTGGCAAAAGCAAAGCAAAACGGGGCTCAAGAGGTTAAAGGGGTGACTCAAGTCGGTGAAATGGGGCTTTTTGCAATTATTCAAGACCCTACAGGTGCTCACATTGCATTTTGGGAAACCAGTAAGTAAATTATTTATTGTCGCCTGGGTTATGGCTTCGCCTTCACCCAGGCGACACATCTTAATATTTCACCCAATCTTGCTCGGGGGAATTTTGCATAGGCAACAGTTCGTACGTTTTAAAAATATCCCCATCTCGCGATAAAAGAATCGCAATCGCCCTGGTTTGTTCGAAATGAGCAAAGATAATCATCATCATCACGGTAATTGGCACGGAGAGAAACATGCCTAATATTCCCCAGATTGCGCCCCAAACTGCTAAGGCCACTAAGATGACTAAGGGACTTAAATTCAACGAATTGCTTAAGAAACGTGGTTCAATCAAATTCCCTACAATAAACTGAACAGCTCCTAAACCTATGATGACTTCCGTAAAAGGAATCCACCCGGTAAATTGTACAATTGCCAGCGAAGCTGGAAACGCAATAGCAATAATTGCACCGATATTGGGAATAAAATTGAGGAAGAAAATCAGCAGCGCCCAAAATTCCGCGAAATCTAAGCCAACCCACTTCATAATAATCCAGCTGGAAATGGCGGTAAAAATACTCAAAATGGATTTTAACCCCAGGTAAGTCTGAGTGTCATTGACGATGTGGTTAATGATGTTGTTAATCAAAAGTCGTCCTTCCAATGAGGGAAACAAGGCATCAATTTTTTTAAAGAAAAAATGCTGCTCAACGAACAAAAACGCTACATATAATAAGATGAGTACGGTTGAACTTGCTAAAGTAGTGAATACTCCATAAACATTAACAATAATTGTTTGAAAATTCAGGCTTTTTATCATGCTAGTAATGCTTGCCAAAAGTTCAATATGAAATTTTCTATCGATATCATTAGAAATTTTTAATAAATTTTCTTGATAACGACTTGAGGCGGCGATGACATTATTCACATTATTCGTAATGATATTAATCAAAACGAAAATAAACACCGCAACTATGGTGAACGCGACAATCATACTGAGCCAATTAGGCAGAAGCGGGCCTAATTTGGGTATTCGCTGAATGATATTGCTTATGGTATTAAGCAGGTACCAAATAAAAATCGCGATTACAATAGGAATCAGAACATGGCTGCCAACAATGAGGAAGTAGCCTACTATCCATAGGACAATTAATCCGGATGTAAAAAGAACGATGCGGCTCATGGGCTCACTCCTGAAAAATGAGTTGGCTGAGCAGAGTGGGGTTTATTTCAAATACATCTTGCATAAGACAATTCCTTTTGAAATTTTTTAATTCATTAATATTAGCACTGTTGGATTAGGATAAGAATTTAAAAATAGAGATTATAAAATAGGGAAGTGATTTACTCGTAGCCCGGATTAGGAAGCCGTAACCCGGGGTAAGTCCATATAATTCCCGGGGTGAGTTCCGCTTCGCTGCTCTCAAGCTACAAGTAAAATTTCTTATCTTAGAATTTCATTGGAAAGCAGCTGCATTGATCATCCTCAGAATCGCTAGGAGACTTTTTGGGCATGAGATCGCTTTTTGTATTGTTAAATTGTTGCCTAAAATCCTCTTTTAAGCCAAGTGTGCTTTTCTCCACTTCTAAGAATGGCTGATAGTTAAAATATTCCACGAGGAGATTGATGTATGCTTTGCACTTATTCCAAATGCCAGGAGCTGCTATTAAGGTTGGCTCGTAACTTAAGATAGCTGATCGACAATCGTTAGCAAATTCTCGACAGCAAAACGCGTATTCAAAGACATTCATCGGTTGATTGGTGTTTTTGTTGAAGGTTTGCTGTATTTCATCTAACCTAGCATCGAGTTGTTGTAACGCATTGATGATGTCTTTAGAATGGTTTTCATTTGCTTCAGCTTTTAATTCAACCCTCAAATCACGAACTGTATTATAGATGTCGGGCTTGGATGAACCAAATTTTTTTAATCCAGCTTTCGCTTGATCCACTTTCTTTGCACCCCAATTCCACTTAAAAAATGCCATTTTATCACCTCTTACTTTCGTTATAAAAAATACTATCTTTCTTTGGTTGTTGACAAGGGATGTGAATTTTAGCACAACTAGAACACAAAACAATACCAATAACCAAAAAAAGAACACTATGTGTATTTGTAGTGATTTAATTGATTAAAATATGATCAATTATTTTGACTACAGGCACTGGACCATCCATATGCACATGATGCCCTCCCTCAATCTCATACAGAGTACAATGTTTTATTGCACGCATTCTCGCTTGAAAAACCTCCTCAGGATAAGCTACCCCTTGTTTTGCGCGAATGAGGCACACTGGGGCCTCAATTGCTTGCAACATTGCTCTTAACTCATCTTCAAATGGAAGGGTGGAGCCTACACAGTGCAAACGTTTATCAAAAGTCCAATGCCAGCCTTCTTTATTTTTTATGGTACCTCGAGCAACTAAAGCCTCAGCAGCTTGATAACTGATAGAACCAATGTTCATTCGCTCATGGATGGCAGCAATGCGGTCAGTAAATAGAATTCTTTGTTGTGGGTTATAGGATAAATAACGTGCTGCATCTTGTTGTATGTTTGTTATTGCTTGCTCAATAAAATTAACTTTAGGTCCCAAAATATCAAGAAATATTAATTTGCCAACACGTTGGGGTTGGGCAATGGCCATGGTTGTGGCCAGTAGTGAGCCTAATGAATGGGCAATGATATCAAAACGTTCCCATTTTAATGCTTTGGTTAGATGCAACATCAATAATGCATCATTTTTCCAATGCGGCATGACGCCTGCGGGATAATGGCTGGAAAATCCAGTGCCTGGATAGTCAACAGCAACAAGCTGTCTGTCAGGCATTAATGGTGCTAAGAAATCAAAGCTTGCCGCATTATCCAGTTTGCCATGCAAACACAAAACAGGATTGGGTTTTTCAGGATGCCAAACTTTTAAGGCAAGGCTAAAACCCGGAATGTGGATCTTTCGTTCTTCATAGTTTTGCATAAACTCTTACAAACCTCTTTGAACCTGGTGAAGATTTTATATTGTGCCGGTATAGGTTTATAGTCCAATGTGTGTAAAAAAAACGTAATATTAGTGTAAATTTATAATAGCCTAGCTCTGTTAGCGCAGTGTAATAGGGGTTTCTATAACCCGAAAAACCTCATCTGCAATCTGTTGTATATTCATTTTTTCAGTGTTAATACACAAATCACAATGTTCTTGGAAATCAAATCGTTTTAGCCAATGTAGTGCCGAACCTTTTAATCGATCGCCTCTGGCTTCTTCTCTGTGTGCAATGGTTGCCTCAGAAACATCAAGATATACAAATAAAACGCCATATTGCGCCAACGATTCTTGATAACTTTTAAACTCATCCATGGTTGTGATAAAGGAATCAACAATTATATTGAAGTCTTGCTTTGCAAGAAGTTTCAGGACATTGGGTATGGTTAAATAAAGTTTTGAACACAAAGCCCCGGGTATGATTTCATAGGTTCCATCTGCATACTGTTGTGCGTAGCAAACGTCATTGGGGATACAAACTTGCGGATTATCAGGATGCAATCCCCCAAATTTATCGCCTAGCATGCCTAAATATCCATCGGTACTGAAGTTGAGCCAGCCATCACCAAGCCGACTTTGCATTTCATGACAAAGAGTTGATTTTCCCGAAGATGAAGTCCCACAAACTATAATAATCATTTTATGCCTTTAAACGAATAATAGAGATACCCTGATAGCTATCTGAAAAATAAATCTTTTTGATTCTACTGTGTTTTATTATGAAATATGAAGTGAATTAAGATGAGCTAAGGTTTAATTAATGAACAAATACTGCTACAGTATGTTTTTTTATCTATTTAATAACCAGAGTGTGCTTGATGCTAGAAAAATATGTGCAAAAAGGTATTCATTTTAAAAGAACCAAAGAAACTTTAAATATGGGATTCGAATTAGTAGCACAAGCAAAAAATGATGAAGCTAAAGTGGGCCCTGAGCTAGTAAAAAAAACAAAAAACAGTGTTGAAAAAATTATTACTGAGTACAAGGGCATTTTTGCGACCTCTTCATTATGGGCCACCCGGCAAACACAATTAATGAAGGACTTAAGGGCAAAGGTGGGTGCTGAGCAGCCTGATGAATCCAAAATATCTGATGCACCAAGCTTGAGCACCTAATAAACTCGTCATCAATAGGTGAAACGCATGTCAACACATAGTTCAATTCGTCCTGAAGATATATTGTCTGATGGAGTGGATAGCGCATCAATTCACGGCAAAATCGTAAGGAAAGGAACAATTGCTGCTTTCTTAGCGAATACAGAAATTTTGGAACATCCAAACAGTACCAAACAGCAAAAACAAGAAGCAATTAAGGCTATGAAAGAGTTAGCGCCAGCAGTAATTGCTGTAGGGTTGCATCGACATGTAGTATTTAAAAATAAAGAAATTGAACAAATTCTTATTGATGCTGAGCAATAAGGGTTTGTTGACAATCCGTGCTATCTCTCTATTGCTAATTCGTTAACAAATAGAGCTAAGTAACCGTCGGCTGGGCTGCTAAGCCCAGCATGTAACAACGCCAATAGAATTAACTCAGCAAACGCTGGGCTTAGCAGCCAAGGCTACACTCGCTTGCGTGGAGGAGAGGCTAAAATCAGCTTGGGATGATGTAGCATTAGGGACTGCTATACCCTAGCAAAATCACCTATACTATGTATTGAATTTGCCCATTTATTACTAATTTCATGAATGCAACAACGTATCAAAGCCTAGCTTGGGCGCATCAGCTCGTACAAGATTGGTTTAGACAGAAAGTAGGTAAGCCCACCGAACCACAAGAGCAAGGATGGCCATTTATTTTATCGGGTAATGATATGCTGATTTCCTCACCTACTGGCTCAGGAAAAACTTTGGCCGCATTTTTAGCTTGTTTGGATGGCTTGGTACGTAAAGCGATATCAGGGCGTTTAGAGGATCGAACGGAGGTCCTTTATGTTTCACCACTCAAAGCACTAAGTAATGATGTGCAAAAAAACTTACTTGTGCCGCTGCAGGAAATTACCAAATTGGCCAAAGAACGTGGTATTTATTTACCAGAAATTCGTGTGGCCGTAAGGACTGGGGATACACCAACCAGTGAGCGCCAGAAAATGCTGAAACAGCCACCACATATTTTAATCACCACACCAGAATCCTTTTATATTTTATTAACCGCTGAAAAAAGCCGCCTTAATTTAGCGGACATCCATACTGTGATTGTCGATGAAATTCATGCCTTAGCAAACAACAAACGCGGCACGCATTTGCTTTTATCTCTTGAGCGTTTGGAAGCACTCACTATAAAACCATTTATTCGTATTGGATTGTCGGCGACGCAAAAACCTTTGGAAAAAGTAGCACATTTTTTAACTGGTGCGAAAAAGACCAAAGTGAAATTAGTCGATATAGGGCATACACGCCAATTAGATCTGCAGGTTGTAGTGCCAGAAAGTGAGTTAGCCGCTGTTGCTTCCAATGAGATGTGGGATGAACTCTATGAAAAAATTGCTGCCTATGCAGAAGAAAATCGTTCTACTTTGGTCTTTGTGAACACGAGAAAATTGGCAGAACGGGTGGCCCATCATTTAGAGCAACGTTTGGGGGAACACAAGGTTTTGGCACATCATGGGAGTTTATCGCGAAAACTAAGGCTGGAGGCAGAAACAAAATTAAAAAACGGCGAACTGCAGGTCTTGGTCGCTACCGCGTCTTTGGAGTTGGGAATTGATATTGGCAGCATTGATTTGGTGTGCCAAATTGGATCCCCGCGTGCTATTGCCACAGCATTGCAACGCATTGGTAGAGCAGGGCACTGGCATGCTGCAATTTCTAAAGGACGTATTTTTGCCACCACACGCGATGAATTATTAGAATGTGCTGCCTTAGTGTACGCAATACGCCAAGGTGATTTGGACCAGCTGATTATTCCACAAGAGCCTTTAGATATTTTAGCGCAGCAAATAGTTGCTGCTTGTGCCACCCAGGATTGGGATGAGAAGGTACTTTTTCACACTTTTAAAAACGCTTATCCTTATCACCACCTAACATGGGAACAGTTTGATGAACTGCTTACTATGTTGTCTGAAGGAGTTTCTGGGGCGCGCGGGCGTTATGGCGCTTATATTCATAGAGACCAAGTGAATCATATTATTAAAGCAAGGCGGGGCAGTCGCCTTGCTGCAATTACCAGTGGGGGAGCCATTCCTGATAATGCTTTGTTTACCGTTATTGCAATGCCGGATAATGCGATGGTTGGTACTTTGGATGAAGACTTTGCTGTAGAGAGCAATCGCGGTGACATTTTTCTATTAGGTACGAACTCTTGGAAAATACTGCGTATTGAAAACGGGCGAGTGCTTGTAGAAGATGCACATGGAGCCCCACCTAGCGTGCCTTTTTGGCTTGGTGAAGCTCCGGCACGTAGCATGGAGTTATCGCTTCATGTGTCGCAGATGCGCGAAAAAATAAGTGAATTATTGCCGGAAAAAAGCCCACAGATTGTTGATACCAAGCATTACCCTGAAATTAAAGCTGCCATTCACTGGTTGGTGAGCCAGTGTGGTTTAGATCATTCCGCTGCAGAACAATTATTGGAGTATGTTCGTTTGGGGCGTCAAATTTTGGGTGCGGTTCCAACACAAAAAACAGTCATTGCGGAGCGTTTTTTTGATGAAAGCGGTGGCATGCAACTGATCATCCATGCGCCTTTTGGCGCCCGCATTAATAAGGCTTGGGGATTGGCTTTGCGTAAGAAATTTTGCCGATCGTTTAATTTTGAATTACAAGCTGCCGCGACAGATAATGGATTAAACATATCTTTGGCGGAACAACACAGTTTTCCTTTATCGGATGTGTTTCATTTTTTGCATACCAACACTTTAAAAGAAGTTGTAACCCAAGCGGTTTTACAGTCCCCTTTATTAGGCGTGCGTTTTCGGGCAGTCGCTTCACGATCTTTGTCATTATTACGTTTTCGTGGCGGTAAAAAAACGCCGCCAAACATTCAACGCATGTTGGCGGATGACTTATTGGCTGCTGTCTTTCCTGATGCAGCGGCATGCCAGGATAATTTAGGCGGTCGTGATGTGGCATTGCCTGAGCATCCACTTATAGAAGAAACAATGAAGGATATCCTAACGGAAGCTTTAGACCTTGATGGATTAACGCAAGTGATCCACGCTATTGAATCCAGGAACATAACCTGTATTGCAGTAGATACTCCAGTGCCTTCCGTATTTTCTCATGAAATTTTAAATGCCAATCCTTATGCGTTTTTAGATGACGCGCCTTTAGAAGAGCGACGTTCGCGAGCAGTAGAAATGCGTCGGGTACTTCCTGAAGCGATGTTGGAAGAGGTCGGTAAGCTGGATCCCAAAGCGGTTACCGAAGTTCAGGAGCAAGCTTGGCCAGATATACGCTCTGCCGATGAACTACATGATGTATTACAAACAGTGATTGTTTTTCCAGAAGCAATGCACATATCAGAGTATCAAGCGACGCTACCTATTTGGAAACAATATTTTATTGAGTTGCAGCAGGAAGGCCGAGCTGTATTGGCTACGGTTATGGGTAAAAAATATTATGTGCCTGCTGAAAAAAAGAAAACTTTTCATTGTATTTTTCCTCAGGCACTATTTGCTAACGAAATGGTTGATATTGAGGAAGAGCCATGCACACAAGATGAGGGCATCTTGAAGTCTCTTCGTGGTTGGCTTGCACATACAGGTCCAATCACTCAAAAAACGCTTACTCACTGTTTACAACTTCCATCTATAGATGTTGAACATGCTTTATTAAAATTGGAAGCGAGTGGTTATCTATTGCGTGGGAATTTTCGTGCAGAGTATGCCGGTGAGGTTGAGTGGTGTGAAAGACGTTTATTAGCACGTATACATCGGTATACTACAGAGTCGTTGCGTAAACAAATCAAACCCGTTACCCGGGCTCAATTTATGGCTTGGTTACTCCGGTGGCAGCATGTGGCAACAGGAAATCAGATGCGCGGTGAGAGCGGGTTGTTGGAAGTAATCAAGCAACTCCAAGGTTTTGAGCTCGCTGCAAATGCATGGGAGTCGGATATTTTCCCAGCACGGGTACACGATTATGATCTATTGATGTTAGATAAATTGTGTATGAGTGGTCTTGTGGGGTGGGGGCGGGTGTCGCCTCATCCTTCTGTTGCTGTTGTGGAAGAAACGAAAAAAATAAGACGTTTGTCTCCAACCCGAAATGCACCAATTACGTTTTTTGTCCGGGAAGAAGCCGATTGGATTCCCCCGCATGCACTTGTTGATAATATCGAAGAGGTAGAAAGTTTAAGCCATCCTGCACGTAATATTTACCGGTTTTTACAAAAATATGGTGCTTCATTTTATGCAGACATCGTGCGCGGTACAGGAAATCTGAAAATAGAAGTAGAAAATGGTTTATGGGAATTGGTTGCAGCAGGTATGGTCACTGCCGACAGTTTTGATAATGTGCGTACCTTGATGAGTACAAAACGTAAATACAGCAGTCGCCATCGTCGTAGACCACTGTTTCCACTGAGTACGGGACGTTGGTCTTTATTGCATGTCCATGCGCAAACTGATCAAGAGAAACGCATAGAAGCTGCATGTTGGATGTTGTTGAAACGTTATGGCGTCGTATTTCGTGATTTACTCGTTCGCGAGAAAAATATTCCACGCTGGCGCGAACTATTGATTTTCTTAAGACGCCTTGAATTACGGGGTGAGGTTCGTGGTGGTCGTTTTGTTGATGGATTTTTAGGAGAGCAATTTGCATTGCCTTATGCCGTAGATTCTTTACGAGCCATGCGCAATGAAGAGCTCAATGAAGTGCCACAAACCATTTCATCCGTAGATCCGTTGAATTTGGTGGGAATTGTATTACCAGGTGAGCGAATTTCTGCAGCAATGAGATCAGAGATTCGGCTGATTGGAGGACAAGTTGCTGCATATGGGGCATGATAAGCTAAGCACTTTGTAATTGTTGCCTGGGTGAAGGGGGAAGCTGTAACCTGATAAAGAAGTGCATTTATGTCCGAAGATCCCGGGTTTCGCTGCGTTACACCCAGGCTACAATTCTAAATGATATAAAAATCTCCATCCGAGAGGGGTATCAGAACTTAATTTCCTTGCTGCGTAGGAATGTAACGCCCTTGTCTAAAAGTTCCAGTTTGATTTTTTTAAAGTGCGCTTCATGCAAAGGCATAGTCGCATCTTCGATTAAATAACATTTAAATCCTTCTTGAAGGGCATCTTTTATTGTGAAATACACACAGATATCAGCACATAGACCACAAAAATAAAGTTCTTTGACTTTTTTATCACGAAGAAAACCAGCCAAGCCTATATTTTTTTTATGATCGTTATCGTGAAAACCGCTGTAACTGTCTATTTCAGGATCCATTGCTTTGCGAAAAATAGCAGCTACAGGCTTCATATCTAGTGTTGGATAAAAATCTGCCCCCCAAGTTCCCTGCACACAATGATCAGGCCAGAGCGTTTGTTCTATCCCATGCAGCATAATTTTTTCAAAAGGTTTTTTTCCAAGATGGTTGGATGCAAAGCTTTTATGGTTTTGTGGATGCCAATCTTGAGTCGCAACAGCTAAATCAAACTTGGGTAGCAAGCGATTAATTACGGGAATAATTGAATCGGCGTGTGGTGCTGCCAATGAGCCACCGGGCATAAAATCATTTTGTACGTCAAGAATAATTAAAGTATTCATCGTTTTCTAGAATTTATTTTTTATATTTTTTAATTAGTTCATTACGTTTTATTTGCAGCTGATTGCTTAATCCTACTTGATAAGTATTCGGCTCATCATGCCTTTTGTATTTTTCGGGCAGTTGACGCAAACGTGTTCTACTGTATTGAGCGATTTCTTGTAATGTTTTTGGTGGTATGAGCCGTTTGCCATGCTCCATGACTTTTTGCAATAAAGGTTCTTGCTGATAATGAGCAAGAGGCACTAATTCTTCTATTGCAAAGGGAGTATAGATCTTGTCTAACTGCGTCTCATCCCTCAGGCCAACAACATCTACGCCTAAAAAGGTATCTTGATGCACTAAGCGAAACACTTGTTTTTTATAGGGTAGCGTGATTTTAGTAATTGATTCAGAGAGTTTAAGTCGAGGTTGTTCATTGGCAAAAGCCAGTTTATACACTCCATCTAAAGCTGCATCTGGGGCGCCAATAACTAAATTTGTACCTACGCCAAAAATATCAATAGGTGCTTTTTGTTCACGCAGAGTTTTTATTCTCGACTCATCTAATTGATTGGATGCAACTATTTTTACATAATCCAAACCGGCTTCATTTAACATGTGCCGTGATTTTTTTGCTAAATATTCCAAATCGCCACTGTCTAAGCGGATTGCATGCAATCGATGTCCCTGTTGCTCCATTTCCTTGCCTACGCGAATTGCATTAGGTACACCACTTTCTAGTGTGCTGTATGTATCAACAAGAAGGGTACAATTATCAGGCCAGACTTCAGCAAAGTCACGGAATGCAGTTAACTCACTGTCGTAACTTTGTACGAATGAATGAGCCATAGTTCCAGAAATAGGAATATCATAATCACGGCCTGCACAGACATTACTTGTTCCATCAAAGCCACCAACAATCGCCGCACGACTGGCATAATATCCACCTGGGCCTTGGGCTCTGCGCAAACCAAAATCAATTAATTTACAATCACCTGCAACCTGTCGTATTCGGCTTGCTTTTGTTGCAATAAGGGTTTGAAAATTGAGTAAATTTAAAAGAATGGTTTCAATCAGTTGCGCCTCGAGCATGTTTGCTTCGATAGTTACAACGGGGGCGGTAGGAAAAACTATATCTCCTTCTAATGGAGCATAAACGGTTCCATTAAAGCGAAAATTTTTCAGATAATTAAGAAATTCAGGATGCATTCCTTGGCTTTGTAAAAAATGAAGGTCGTGTTCATTGAAATGATAGTTTTCTAAGATTGCTAATAAGTCTGCCAAACCAGCAAAAACTGCATATCCTGAGCCGAATGGAAGTTTTCTAAAAAAATAATCAAAGACGGCAGTATCATTTTTGTGACCTTTCAAAAAATAAACCTGTGCCATAGTCAGTTGATATTGATCTGTATAACTTCCGGTAAAATCAAACATTTTGGTTAGACATCCTTTTTGCGCAATAGAATTCTATGCAATGATAACAAACTGTTTATATTGCCATAATAATGATTGAAATACACTTCCAGGACAGCCGACAAAAAATAACGTACAGATTGAGGTGGCAGTATGCATCAGTTGTTATGTAAATATAGACAGATTGCTCTAAAATCTTGTTATTCTGACGCAGGCGGGAATCTATCTCCGCCCTATTTGTTTAATGGCCTATATCACGAGCATAACGTGCTAAATCGTCTTCAAAAAGTCGCTGGGATTCTTTATCTGTAAGCGCGTAGGGGAAGACCAAAATGATAGTTTATTGGTGGGCTAGGCTTGGTGTGAATGATTAAAATTTTATTTTTTAGTCCCCCATCTTCCGGTAGCAATGCATTGGCTTTTCGGTGTTCTGAGGGGGATTGGTAAATACTTCCGGGGGAAAATAGCGTGTAGAGTACAGATCAAACCATCCTAGATCATACTTGTAAAATGATTCAGGAGTACGACAAGAAGAAAGTTTGCTTGATGAAAAAGCCTGTTCAGCAGTAACCTGGGTTGTTTTTGAGCACGTGTTCTTCGATAAACTGAGAAAAATCGGTAATGTGGGGCATGATATTTTAGAGAAAAAAAACATACTCTGGCATCTAGTTAGTTAAAATGTCAATAATTTGCATTAGTTGTTGACTAAAGCTCGTCGTGTGTTAGATTTTAGTTCAGAAGTTTGTTAAGTACTTTCTTAATCACAGCTTAATACGACAAGGAGTGAACGGATGAAAGTCGGCGAGTTAAAAAAACAGATTGATGAACTTAGAAGCAGTGTTGCCTTATTAAAAACGCCTATGGACGCGAGTGACCTCGTTCAAAAATTATCTGAACTGGTTGCGCCATTTGGGGAGCAGATCGATATTCAACCTGATATGATGCCTCCTGTTAAAGAACTCTTGAAACAATTCTGGAATCGGGTAGTTCGTACCATGCCTTGTGAGCAAAGTAACCAATGGAATACCTCTGCATGTGTTACACCCTGGCTTACTTTACAACGATCATTAGTGAACGCGGATTTACTGAATGTTGATTTTCATCATCCCATGATGTTTGAAGAATTAAAAAGTCGTTTTTATCATCTTTCGGCGACAAGTAACTCTTTGAAGTGTATGGAGCTTATCTCCTTACTGATGTCTACGAGTCGCATGCTTCTCTATGCAGAACTCGATGAGCTAAAAAACTATCCAGTTGCAAAGTTGAATGAAAAAATTATTGCAAACAGACCACAAGAAATCGAAAAGCTGCAAGACATAATCTTTTTGTTAAGGTCAACTTTTTATCTCATGTATCAACATTGCACTTTGGAGCAACTCGCCTTAATGCCTGCATTGATTTATTTTCGAGTCCCTACAACAGATGAAGAGCGGCGTTCTGAATTGGCAATTTTTAATTGGCTTACTAAGGACGTTAATGCATGTGTGCAATTTTTCAATATTAATGATAGATACATTAATCTGCGCTCAATTAAAGAAGTTGATGCGTTGCATCATGTGGCTCATTTACTACCTACCGGCCTTATTGGACGTAAAAATTTGCTTAGGGCTACGGATGCGAGCCGTTGGATTTATCCTTTTATTCATAGATTCAGAGGGAATCCAGATTTTTTAGAGGATAAGGAGGCGGCACTAGAAGAAACACTTCGGCTATTAAAAAAGG
>ERZ778019.2515-NODE-2515-length-17104-cov-14.044577_pt1 | contig 17104 bp, 23 predicted proteins | sample MGYA00375749_ERZ778019 | MGnify/ENA primary metagenome ERZ778019 (study PRJEB29350, sample SAMN05389821) | bioreactor metagenome | isolation source: Ammonium sulfate bioreactor | place: South Africa: University of Cape Town | collected 2014-03-17 ... | reverse complement strand
ACAACAACAACAACAACAATCACCACAAATGTATCCGAATTTTCAAACGACAAGCATTCCTACGAATACTTGGCCTTGGTTACCGAGCACATCTTACGATTATTATCAATACTATCAATCAATGTAAATATTGTAGAAAAAAACGAATTTGTTTTATATATTTTGTTGGAATAAAAAAATCAATTTGTATGATTAAACAAAGAGAGAATTGTCCGTTTTTGTCTCGATTGAAGAATGAGAACAGAAAAAAGAAACACATATACACTTTGATTAATTTTGATTCTTGAGTAATTGAGCCAATTGTTCAATCAGTTTGTTCTCATGAAAAGTATCTGCCATGGGTTTATTGGTTTTTGGTGATACACGCTTAGTTTTTATCCGTTGACTGATAGCTGATCGTTCGTATGTGTAACCATCATCACCGATGACAGGATCGACGAACAATTTGTGTGTCAATGGACATGTCAATCTTTTTGAGAGTAGATCGGTAATAGACGGCAAAGGTGATGGTGGGGGTGATGCTGACTCATCAAATAAATCGGTATCTGTGCAGGATACTTCTTTAACGATTGTTTTTTTCGCACGGACATGTTTAACATCGGATGACATAGGTGGGGATAATGGTGATGATGGTGATCGTGGATTACTTGTAGTTGTAGCAGAATTTTGACGAGGTGTCACCTGTTTTGATGCAGGATTCGCTGTATTAATTAGAACTGATTCATCGTTATTTCCCATTAAATCATTTGCTATAGCACTGAATCCAAGTGGACGTAAGCCACTGCCTGTTTTTGTGGGTGTTGATGGATTAGACGGAACTTCAGGTTCGGGTATGCCTTGTGCACGTCGAAGTATCGTACACATATCTTGTCTACCGAGTTTAGCAGCCATGTCGAGAGGAGTTTCTTTATTCTTATTCAAAAGATTCAGTTTCAATTGAAATTTTTTGATAAAATCCTGTAAGATTTTTCCATCGCCGTTTTTAATAACATAATGTATAAGAAAATAAGATGAATAGGGTGGTTTTTCGTTGGCTAATTCCTTGTCATTCTCAAGTAAATCGTTAACCAGTTGCCAATTGCCTTTTTTAGCTGCAGTTATTAGTTCGTTTTGTTTAAATAAAAGTGAGACATATTCAAACATATTCGGATGTGGTATTTTTTTTTCTGTTGCAATACATAGTAATGTTCGGTTGTCTCCTGATTTCGTTGTAATATCAATTTCATCATCGGAAAAAAATCCGAGAATTCGTTTTAATTCTTCGGTTTTATTATGATAAACTATTTGATGTGCAATTGACCAACGACGATTCTGAGAGATTGCAAAGAAATCTCTCGGATTTCGACGTAGATGTTCACGAACTTTATCCCAATCTCGATTCGAACGTGCACAAGCCGTAGCTGTTTCCAGTGTCATTGACATATTCTCAGAACTAGTTGGATTTGCCATAATTCGAAATCTGAAAAAAAAGAAAAGAAAAAAGAATTCGAATGATTATTTTCGTGTGAGAGTATTTATGATGTGTTTAACGATCGTATTCGGATTTAGATTTTTATGAGCAAGTATCTCATTCGTTCGTGGCGAACGGTCATTTGTTCGCAACCAATTCTCAATTGCTGATCGTTCGTATGTAAAACCATCAGCAGCAACAACTAGATCACAGAAAAAAAAATGAGATTTCTCAAGATATTCAACTGTCTACCTGGATCTGTCATAATTGCCTGTGTAAGTGAACATGTTAACAGACTTCGTATAGCGTCAATCGAATTATTCGACATGATTTTACTGACATTTGCTGTTCGTTTTTGTCTCGATAGGGCTTCTTTTGTCTCTCTATCAACTTCTCCACGAGTTTTAGCATTTGGCGACGGCAGAAGTGATGATGATGTCTCAGGTGCATGACCAAGATTTCTTTGTGCCATAACGATATTCACATTTTTCGTATGTTCTTTAGCCTGATCATTCGGTTCATATAGCCGGTCATCTTGCGTGTCATTCTCGAAAATTGTCGGATATTTTCGTTCGATATATTTAGCAAATTCGATGCCATTATTCTCTCGAGCTATTTGATTGATTTTCTTTCGATCAGCTCGTAGATTGAGAATAAATCGAAAGCCTGGAATACTCGAAAACCGTTCGAATTCTTTAATCGCATTCGCACAGGCCATATGATGAATCAAAAAGAATCGTCGATACGATGGCTTTTGATTTCCATACTCAGTATTAGCTGAAACAATGTCATAGCATTTATCCCAATCGCAAGTTCGTGCATAGTTTAACATTTCATCTAATTTAACAATACGTTCGATATGTTTCAAGATTTGTCCTCCATCTTTAACAGCTCGTGCAATATCGAGAATTGTCTTTTGATCACGTGATTCAGTTAGTAAACGAAAGTCTTTATTCGGCGTTTGTAAGGCAAGTAATTGATCGAGATGACTTATATTTCCCGAGAGAGTAACGTGATGGATGATAGCCCAAGCTCGTTTTTCAGGAATAGCTGTTAACCAATCGGGATGAAGACTAACGGCAACATAAATATCGTCGAAATTTTCGAAATTTTTTGCACAATTTAGAGCTTCTTCGAATGTTAAGATTGTATCCATGAGTTTATCTGAAAGGAAGAAAATCAATTCAATGATTCGTAAATATATTTCTGAATACTAATAAAAAAAACGAGAGATAATTATTACAAGAAACAGAAACAAACAAGAACAGAACCAGAAAATGAATGATTCGTGTTACTTTTTCTGGCTCGTATCCGATAGAGATTGTAAAAGGGATTTAATTGCATGATTTGTTTTCAATTCGAGACTATCGAGTTCTTGATTTGTCATTGGACTACGGTTCGATTGTAGAAACCAATTTCGAATAGCTTCACGTTCGTATGTAAAACCATCGGCAGCCACAACTAAAATAACGGTTTTTCGATGATTTTCTTCGTTCAATCGATCGAATTTTACCTGGATCACGAAGAATACTTTTCGTTATCGAACAAGTTATACTATTTAATAGACTATCAGCTGGAAATTTCTTCAGATTTTCTCGAATTGTTTCCTCGTATGCTGCTTGTTCTTCTTCAGTTAACGGTGGTATTGTTGGTGGTTCTTGTTTTTGTTCTGTTGATGAACTTGTTGTATGCATTGTCATTGAATTTGCACCATGAAACATACTATGCGTTGCAAAATGAGCATCGCCAGATGTATGATGATGGTGATGATGACTAGGAAATACCAATGATTCATCTTGAGGAAAGAACACGTTTCCAATTGAATTTGGATTTAGCGAAAAAATCATTATTCCCGGATCATCATAAAAGCCTTGACTGAAAAACGGTTCGCTTGTTGTTGTTGGATATGGTGCACTGTGGTTATTCGCTCCTTCAGTTGAACTTGCAGCAGCTGCTGCTGCTGCAGGTGGTGGAGGTGATGGTGGTGGTGGTTGAGTCTTTTGAAGATGTTCGATATGTTCAGCGAATTCATTATGATTATTATCACGTGCTATCTGATTAATTGTTTTCTCTTCGGCTATTAAATCGAGTTTAAACGGACAAATCTCACTCAATTCTTTGAACATATCTAATTGACCTGTGAGAGCTAGAAAATGTGCAAGATAATATTTTCTATACGGCGGTTTTTCATTGACCATATCTGGTTTTTGTCGAAGGAAATTTTTAACTAATTCCCATTTGCTATCCTTGGCATTGCTCAATAATTGATCCATGGCAACAAGTCGTTCGATACGTTGTAGCATTTGTGTATGAATATGTGCACGTTCAGTGGCAACTTCGAGAACAGTCTTATCGTCCAATGCTTTACATAGAAGACGAAAGTCAGGACTCGAAATTTGAAGTGCAAGAATTTCATTTAGATGTACGACATTGCCGCAATAAACAATTTGATGTAACATCGTCCAACGACGACCTAAATTTTCCAATTGAAATCTTTGTTTGATTTCAAAGAAATAAATCAACCTTGGGGAATACGTGTCAGCCAATCGGGATGCTGTGATACAACCGATAGAACTTTTTGCCAACTATGATTATTCTTTGCACAATCGTAGGCTTCCATGAAGAGATTATTGAGAACAATTTCAGATATAGGTCCAGTTGCAGCTGCAATTTGCGCACTTGTTAGTGGCTGATTCGGACCGGGTGTCGATGGTTCTTCCGACATTTAGTTTAGTCGTTTTGTTTGTTTTTTTTTGCTCAATCTAGAACAAATTTCAAGAAAATTAATAAACTCGATTTCTTTGAAAAAAGAAAACAAAAAACAAGACATGTAAAAAACGCTTCGTGTTTTGTCAAAACGTACAAAAAAAAATAACAAGGCAAAAAGGTAAATACCATGTCACATGACTTCATCCTTTTCTTTCTATTCGTCTACATGTAACATTCACTTTTTTTCTTTCTACGTAAAAAAATCTTTTCTTTTTATTTTTTTCCTAAATCAAACATAATAAATGATGCGTAGAAAAGGATTTTTTAGATTGACTACATGCTATTGTAAGCTGGACCTTCGCCTCCTTGAGGTGCAACCCAATTGATATTCTGCTGAGGATCTTTGATATCACATGTTTTACAATGTATGCAGTTCTGTGCATTGATTTGTAATCGACGCTCGTTCGATTCATTTTCAACATACTCATAGACACCTATCGGCAAACAAAACCAATAAAACAAAACTGACAGTTAAAGGAAATTCAAACCAGCGGGACAATAACGTTGCTCAGGACCATCGTAGAGTGGAAGATTGAACTCAGTTGGTATTTGATTATTTTTTAAGACTAGATGCGAAGGTTGATCATGATCATGATTTGTATTTGTTAATGCAACACTTGAGAGAAGATCAAATGTTATTTTATTATCAGGTTTCGGGTAGAGTATTCGTTGACAATCTTGTGCTTTTTTTAATGATAAATGATCAGGTTCTAAATATAGAATACGAATCAAAAAGAAATTATAAATATACGTATGTATAGAAAAAAAAACAGACTTCCATGTTGAAGAGTGAATGGTTCACGGCCACGAAATGGGAAAAAATAAAGAGCTGAATACAGAATTCCACCGAATACACCTAGTGGAGTATGAAATGACGGTCGAAAATTTCGAACATCATACAATTCTTGCCAAATCCAACTGTTTTTCAATCGAATTTGATAATCAATTGGTTCTAAGCCTGTGGATTTGTTCTGGCGTTTATCTTGATTTGATAACAATTTAAAAATACTATCTGCAGCAAGCATACCGGATTTCATAGCTGTATGTGCACCTTTTATTTTAGGAGTATTTACAAATCCTGAACTACAACCAATTAGACAACCACCGGGAAAGGTTAATTTTGGAATTGACTTTTAGAAGAAAATTAGAAAAACAAAAAGCACAAAGTTTAGTTTTTGACTACTTGAAGGCCTCCTTCATTCAAAGCTCGAGCTCCATAACCGATACGTTTGCCATTTTCGAACATCTTTCGAATATTTGAATGAGTTTTAAAACGTTGAAATTCTTGATAAGGATTCAAATATGGATTTTTATAATCCAATCCAATCTTTTAAAAACAAGCAAAATCTTTTTCATGAATTCTATAAAATCGACTCTACATACAACGAAACCAACATGAACGAGTGGCTGATCATTATCTAACATATGATAAATAAACGATCCACCGTATGTATAATTATCCTAGAATAGAAACTCAATCGAACTGATTCACATATATCATAAGTTGTTTCACGTACTAAAGGCCAACCAGCTGTATGAATAATAAGACCTGGTTGATGTTTAGCTTTATCAATTTCCCAGATTTCTTTCAAACCAATGCCGTATGTTTGAGGTGAACAATTTTTTCTCAGATTATATTTCGTGTACAATTGTTTAGTTAGATGTCCATGACAACCTTCAGCAAAAACTGTACATTTAGCATGCAATTCCATTCCTCGTGTAAATGATGCTTTTGGTGAGCCATCTTTAGCTATTCCAACATCGTTCGTCGCAACACCTTTGACACTTCCATTGTCGTGATACAAAATCTTTTCAAAAGGAAAAATACAAATAGAAAACTTTTGTTTCGAAAGTTAGAGAAAAAAACGAACGAACTTCTGAAGCAGCTGTTGCAGGATAAATCTCAACACCAAGTGCTTCAGCTTGTTCGCCAAGCCAAATCGTTAATTTCCCGAGACTAACTAAATAATTCCCGTGATTATACATTGGCATACCTTTCAAAATCGGTATTGATATTGCTGAATCTTTAGTCAAATAATAAAAATGATCTTTAACTACAGGATTCGTCACTGGTGCGCCTTGTTGCCTCCAATTCGGTATGAGTTCATCTAATGCTCGTGTTTCAATACACGCACCGGATAGAATATGTGCACCTTTGAATACAATTCCAAGTCAATAATATTCAATTAATTTGTCTTTTACCAATAGTTGAACCTTTTTCGACTACACAAACGCGTACATCGCGTTTTTTCGATTTCGATAATTGTTTCAATCGGATAGCTGACGATAGGCCAGGTAGATTTCAGTTAAGGAATTTAACAAATACTCAAAATCTATGTTGAAATAATCAACAAAACAGGAAAAAAGGATATCTAATCCACCGCCAACAATAACGACGTCGTAGTCTTCGGCATATCGATCCATGTTAACATCTGTCACAATGAGCAGAGATTGAACGATGAAAATCATAGATAGATTCTACCTTTCCATGTTGAAAAAGTCGCCGTTGAAACTACGGAAAAACGTTCGTTGATGATTTCGAGATCATAAAATGAAATGAATCCTACTTCTTCGTTGTTTGAGAATTGTTCGTAATCCAAATCGACAAACTGTGATCATATCTAGTGAATTAACTTTAAAAAAATGTCGAATTTTCTTTTTGTAGTTTTTTTTTCTTTGTTCAATGATATCTGAACGCGTGCAAACGTAAATCAAACAATGTTCAAAATACAAAAAAAATAAAGAAACAAGTGTCAGAAAGATCGAGTTTTACTATTGAGTTTGTTTGCTGATCGATTTATGTTCTTGGCATGATTTTACGTTGTTGAGAATGATTTTCTTTTCCAATTTTTAATCGTCGACGTCGACGACGTTTAGGTCGACTAATTGAATTGATCGTATTACTTGGTATTGTTGACTGTTGACTATACATGGATTGAAGAAAATCTTGTGTAACAACGATACATTTCGTAACTAATGCTTTGGTGGGAAGCGTTTGAACCACTGGTATCGGTGTTGACGGTGGTGGTGGCGTCGAAATCGATGTTAGATAAGAATCTTGAGGCATGGAAAATAATTGTTCGAGTGTCGAATTAAAATCATCATTATCGGTTGTTATCGTCGGTGGAACGGATGGTGCAGGTGTATCAGGCAGTTCATGTTGATAGTCCATTGGTGGTGTTTGACTAAGTAGATCATTGAGACCAACATTTAAAAAATCATCATCGAATAATATCTCTTGAGAAGGTAGAAATGTTTGTGTCATATGTTCTAAAGAAAGATTTTTATAAGGAAAAACAATAACAACAACAATGTGTTCGAACCATTTTGTTTGCATAAATTAAAAAATGTTTGAAAATCACGAACTTCACTCTCAGTTTCATATTGATATTGTTCAGGATTAAGATAGTAAAAATATAAACGTGAACGTAAATCGACAAGATGCGGATTTTCATCGAGAAAATTTAAAAATGTTTTCGATAGCTGTTCATTTTCGAGATATTCTAATATTAATAGAGCTTCGTCTTTAGCCGAAAGATTCAAACGATTATTATCCGTCATAATTTAGTAAATAAAAAGAAAACGAAAAGGAAAAAATGCGAAACTATTTATTATTTGAATTCTCTGAAATAACAAAAGAATATTTTCATTAGATTTCGATGAAAAACGTTCTCAGTCTAAGAACAATGTATTTGAATCATCATTCAACTGCTCGAACTGACTGACAAACAAATCACATCGAATGTTATTATAGAGGGCAGTTGTTGGTAGCATAACTTTCGAGTCGATATATCGGTTTTTTTCCTTCACTTCAGTTTGATATATATGTATTTTTTTAAAAATAACAAAATCCAACACAAAAAAAAACAAAACAAAATAATAAAAACAACAACAAAACGATGTTTTTTCTTAGGAGAATAAAAATAAAAGGAGAAGTCGTGTGTTAAAAGAAATAAACATCGATATATGAGCAAAAACATAGGATTCTCGATAAATATCTTATCTGACTATGAACGATATCGTATTTATTCGATATCTTTATACATTTCGTCGATTTCTTTTTCAAAATATTTGCCCAATTCGGGTCGTTTGCTCTTCATTGTTGGTGTTAGAAGATTGTTTTCCGTTGAAAATTGTTCGGAATGAAGATAAATATCTTTAACCATTTCGAATCCTTTCAATAAATGTTCTTTGCCCAATTGTTTAAGATCATCAAAAATCAATTTTTTAATTTCCGTTTTCTTGCATAAATCAGATATATCACCCGAGATATTCTTCTCTCGTGCATATTTGACTAAAATTTCTTCATCAGGAACGATAACAGCTACGGTATAACTCTACGAAAGAAAACAAAATATTGTAATTTATTGAAAAGAAACCGATTCGATTAGAAACCTTGTAGCCATTGCCGTAGACAAAAACTTGAGCAACAAAACGACTTTGAATAAAAATGTTTTCAATACGTTCGGGTGCGACATATTCACCCTGAAAGAGAGAGAGAGAGAGAGAGAGGATGTTTACAAAACGAAATCGTTTCTTTTGTTTCGAACACATACTTGTGCTAATTTAAACATATGTTTCTTTCGATCTATGATTTGAATTTGTCCGGTCTGAAAGGCACCAATTGATTTCAAGGAATTTTTCAAACAAAAATCCTACCGGTGTCCATTTAGCAATATCGCCCGTATGCAACCATCCTTCACTGTCGATAGCTTCTCGAGTTTTTTCTTCGTCTTTATAATAGCCTTTGAATACATTCGATCCTTTGATACACAATTCGCCAACATCATCCTTCGCATAATACTGCATATCGGGTACATCAGCTAATTTAATCATGTTGCAGTACAATGGCACGCCAATGTTTCCAGTTGTTGGATCGCCAACTGCTTGACATGATGAAACACCGCAACATTCCGTTTGACCGTAGCCTTCGAGAACGTAGGCACCGCAAGCACGTTTAAGAAATCCGAGAACTGTTGGTGATAATGGTGCAGCACCGCTGACGATTAATTTGACGTTGCCACCGAGCCGTTCTTGAATACGTTTGAGAACTAAACCGTCCCAGAGCATGTGACGAGCGACACGATGTTGATTAACATCACGAGATTTAGCTGATAGAGCCATGTTAAATAAGAAACGTTTCATTGGACTTAATTGACGAATTGTGGCTTGGATATTATCGTACTAGAAATGGACAATTGTTCGATTTTGAATGTATTTATTGATGAATCTATCGAAATTTACCATTCGATTGAGAAGACGTGGCACACATGGTAAGATTGTTGGTTTTAAAGCAGCTAAATCATCGGCTAATTGACGAACATCACCAAGAAAATAGCCAATTTTGAAACCATTACATAAACAGAATAACTACAAATATCAATAGATTAATTTTTTTTTGTACAATTATGAATCTATTTACTTCGATTGTTTGTTCATATGAATGTGCTAATGGTAAATAAGAAATCAATGTTTCTAATTCAGTCATAACAGGTTTCTAAAAAAAACGAACGAATTCTTTGTATTGTTTCGTTTTTTTTTGATTTTTCTAGTTCTCTTACGAATGAATCAGTTACAGATTGAACTAATGAGATGATATTCTTATGTGTTAACATGGCACCTTTTGGTAAACCGGTTGTACCACTTGTATAGCAAATTTCGAAGATATCATCGGGCTTAGGTGGCTACAAAAATGCAAAGATTGATTCGAATTAATTCGAATATGTTTGACTTACATGATGAGCAACTGGTTTCGATCTTCCGAGTTCCTACAAATCGAAAGATAACAATCGAAAATCTTGATTTTAAAATTCATTTTTCTCACTCGTAATTGAGTAAATGTATAAACTTCAATTCCAGTTTCTTTTGCTTTCTTTTTAAGATCATTTTCTTGTTGTTCAGTTAATTTCTTCGTAAGAACAATTCGTTTCAATGTTGGCACTTCTTTGAGTAATTTAAAAACAATTAAAACATTGTCATATTGATCAATAAAAATCGTTTTCAATGATGTCTGATTAATAATATGCGCAATAGCTTGTTCGCCGAGTGTATCATAGAGTGGTACATAGATCATGCTATGAAAATGACAAGCAATCGCAGTTGTCAACCATTCAGCACTATTAGTAGCATAGATGCCGATGAATGTATTTTGACCGTGATTTTCGCCAATTTGAATTAAGCCACTGCCGATTTCAGTTGCAATTCGCTCGGTTTCATCGTAACTGATCCATTGATATTCGGATTTACGATCAGTTCGATAGCCCAAACATCTCGTGTCGCCTTTTTTACTTGCAATCTCTTTTCCAATTTTAAATCCTTCATAAAATGTCGAGTAAGTTCGATCATCCAATGGTGATTTTGCAGTTGTATATAATGGACGTGTGCCAAGTGACGCGGCCACACGTGCTTCGGAATGACCTTGTGCTTTGGCAGGAATGGTTAAGTTTCCCCAATCGATATTTTGATTGATTGGCGTATTGACAAGATCTTCTTCCAAGAGCGAAGAGATTTTACCCTTATTTCGATGAATAACAGCGCCGGCAACAAGAGCAAGTGCACCGCCAACAGCTAATGTTGTCTGGAATGATGATGAGAGATTATTTTCCGAAACGATTCTATCCATTTTTTTGTATTTGTTAGTTTAGTTATGAAAATAAATTGTATACGTGTAAAATGCAAACTAAAAGAACAAATAACAGTAGTCAGTAACTATTTATAGGCATCGTATCAATTTAAAAACGGAAAATGACTCATTTTCGACAACGTGTGCGTAGAATGAATCGATGAGTAATACAAATTCACAATTCAAACAACGACGTATTTTATCTATTTCATCAGCCAAAATCACGCTTACCGTTTGATCGAATGTAGCAGTTATTGTTGTTGTTGTATACGAAACAGAAAATAATCTAACGCACTGTTAGCAACAAAGTGAAATGAATGCGCCTGCTGTTGCGATTTAAACAAAGACTATGAAAATCGAGAGAAAGAGAGAGAACGAAAGAGAAAAAACTAGGCATCTTCCATATAATTTTGAACTGTACGTAGAATCGAGAAGGTGGACTGCCACACCTCCAATCCGTATTCGTTAATATGAAGGCTGGTCTTTGGCCTCCTTAATTCATTTGTCGAAAGAATTGAACATTGTTCAAAGGACTTTTTGTATTTATCATTGTATTTGAAATTTTCAATGTTGATTAACTTGAAATTTTTTTTATCTAAATGAGTTGGTCGATTTGACCTCTATCCCAAATTCGATAATTTATTGCGTATTTCAATTTTTTATTTGATTCCAGAACGAAATATTTAATTGCATTTCGTCTACCAATCAAATAGATGAGTAGCAGCATGACACAGAAAAAAAACGAAGAAATTAGTTTTTTGACTAAGGGAACAGTTTGATTTCTCATTAAACAGAATCGAATAATATTAAATGTCGAATCTTTTACAAATGCAAAATCTGTGTTAACTGGCGACAACTAGTTACACACTGTCTATTGAATACTTCTCGTAACTAATCAAACGAAAAATGGCAAAATCTAGAGCGCAGAGTCCCGAAAAAATTCTTTTATCTTACACAAGATAAAAGTTTACATGCAAAACAGGTCACGTAATTTTCGAGTATGAACGTGCAGTCCCGTGCAACAATACCCTACCAATGTAATCAAGTGCTTCATCCATGGAATGAACATTGCATTCCAGCTGCATTAGCTTTGACAAAGCCATGTTTTCGAGAATCGTTTAAAATCTATTGTGTTTTATACGGAGTGAGATTGTTAAATTTAATTCGAAAGACAGCGCGCGAGAGAGAAGAAACGAATGTGTCTGTTTTTAGATCACAGGACTCATTAAACTACGGAAAGTTAAATCACTCAAGGATCTACGAAAACTTCTAATTAATACAGTGAAAGATACGATTCGTTCGACGATTTTTCTCGGTATTCATGGATTTCTATTCATGCCTTCATGTTGTGCGGGCAGGTAACATCAAATTATAGATTAATTTTCAACAACAAAAGAAGAAATCGATCTTTTCTTTTCATTCAGACAACTTTTTGGTCATATTAGTTATAATAAATTATTTTTTCAAATTATTTTTTGTACTCTTCCATCGATTCTTATCGAAAGAAAAAATCGACGTGGTGCTCTCGCTCTCTACATGGCTAATATAGTGAGTTATTATTTGTTTTCTTTTTGTTTTAAGACAAACTCTCGATCTCATAAAAACAGGCTTCTGAACTTCTTTTTAAAAGAGCTGTACAACGAAAGTTAATTACTCCATTACAGAACGGAGAAGTAAATACCTTTTTTCAAAGCTAATTTTCAAAGATGAAAAATTCATTCAGGTGCTTATCTTTGCAATTGCCTCGGCTATTTACACATTCTTACTGAAGTCAGTAAAAATCGATAATCATAAATCAATCTTATTGAACGTTTTTTTTTTAGAACTGTATCCGAACATAAACACAATGCTTTTCTATTCTCGGCAGTTAGGTATTTTGACTTACTTTTTCTTTCAAATCGTTTGTATTTTTCTTTTTTGTTAGATTTCTTATTGGCAAAGAAGAATGTGCACCTGTATTAACAATCGAAACTCCGCCGAAACCGAAAACATGGCCTCGAATTGCCGCCTATTTCGATCGTATTAAACAACGAGCTGTTTTTCAAAATCGAAATCATGCTGTGTGTAAACATCGATATCATTGTTTGATTCATATTCTTTCGGTTTGAGAAATTGATTTCAAACGAATGAAAATCTTTTTTTGTTCTTCTTTGCAGGGTTTTGCTAAACGTTTTTCCGTTGGCGTTTTTATTCAATTGATTTTGCATTTAACTAAATCGCCTATTCAATATTTCAAACATCCACTTTCGTATTTTCGATCGTTGAATCGATCGACCTTGAGTTTAGGTTTATTCTTTGGTTTTTACTCGGGAATTTATCGAGTAAACTCAACTATAATCTATTCAAACAAAAACTTTCCTTTTCTCTTAGTTAGTCAGCTGTTTATTACGTAATATTTTAAAACAGGATCGACCCGAACATGGTCTTGTTGCCGGTTATTTAGCTGGTTTTTCGATGTTGTTTTTCAAAAGCTCAACAATTGCCATGTATATGATGGCAAAATTAATCGAAGTTTGTTAACAAATTCTTCTCGAATTTCACGAAAGTAATTGATGTTATTATTAGAGTATCTATTTTCGTTTGGCACATAATAAGAAAGTGCCATTATTTACTGGATTCGATTCGATTTTGTACGCGGTTTCAACTGCACTTGTCTTTCATTCGGCTGTTGTCGATCCGCAAGTTATTCGACCGGGTTACTATAAATTTCTTCTTCGTCTTACCGGTAATCATCTTGTCGAACTGAATCGACCAATGATGGATTGTTTCGGTGTTTGTTCGTCGAAACTCTTTCCAAACTATAAACCACCGACATGTACTTGAAAAAAACCTACATGATTTCTTATCTTTGAGAACCATAAAACGAAAACAAAATAAAAAAACATATCGAACTTTTCGCCTACACGGGTCAACTATGTAAAAGATAGATTCGATAGGAAAATAATTCTATTTTATTTTTTGTTCAATATTGCAAGTATAACACAAGAATATAGTTAATTATTTGTCGTCGATAAATACGTATTTAAGCAGCCAATCGGCACATTTTACAATAGCTTTTTCGAAATATTCAGCAAATTCTTTGTCCATGACAAGATCATTTTCATGTTCGAGAGTTTCATTGGAACTTGTTACAAGAGGTCGAGGAAGATCAGTCTGTTGTGTTCGCTGCTGTGGAACAATCTCAGGCATTTTACCACCTACTGATTTATTTTTAACCGAATCATGAGGTGGTGTAATTGTTGGTGAATGTCGATTTGTTTGTAGCAGTTGTTGTTGCTGTTTATTTGTCCATAAACCAGTCTGTTGATTCATAAGAGCAGTCGAATAGGCCGACGGACGATGAACGATAGTTGGTCGTGTCGGTATACGATCGAGTCGAAAGCCTTTACTTCGATTACATAATTTTTCAGCTGTCCAAACTGTTAGTTTATCTTTCGAATTCGAATAGCCAAAATTTAACGGTTGAATATTTGTGTATTCAGTTTCGTGTAAAACTGGATTCAAACGAGTTTTACGCGATTGAATTGCTTTGATTTTATTACTGACACCGATTGGTGATGTTTCAGGAAACATTGATTTATGCGTTCCCGGTAGCAATCGCCGACGTTGATGATTCGTCGGTATAACGATAGCTTGTGATGAGACGTTCATCTGTAAATCTGAAGAGAAGCGTAAAATTTGTTTTTTTTTCTTTTAAACCCAAGGACAAAATAACCGTGACAAAATTCTTTCTCTTCGGTACCTAATAAGTAAATAGCACTTGATTATAATATGTAAATGCTTATGTAAACTAACATGAAAGACGTACTTTTGATGATGCATCGACGAACAATGATGACAAATAGGTTGAAAGAAGTTTTTCAATTGCAAAAGTGAATACGACATTTTCGTTTTCTTTTCAGACTCGAAGGACAATTATTTCGGAGAATAATAATATGACTTATTCTCTCGAACAAACGCGAATAAGTATCCGTACATCTTGAATTGATAAAAGAAACGAACGAATGATCGTCTCGATAGTAATTCTCAGCTTACACAGGATTTATTTGTCGAAGAATAAAGAAAAAAAGAAGATAACTGAAATATAAAAATCGATTTTCTTGTTTAATATATAAAGGCAAGAAAATCAATTTCATCTTTCAAGTAGTTTGCTCTTGAAATGAATGGAGATGAAAAAGAAAAAAAGAAAATTAACATAAAAACTATTGACCAAGAAGGTTACAGATTTATACTGTTGGCGGATAAAAATTGTTCGAATAGTTTGGATATTTTATTTGTCAATCTTATCTGAATATCGTCGAATGTAACTTATTCTGTTCTGCATCGTTCTTTTTCTCTCTCTCTCTCTCTCTCTCTCTCTCTCTCTCTCTCTCTCTCTCCGTCGTTCGTTTTTATTTCTTCATACGGATTCGTTTACTTCAATCAACACATTCTCTCATCATTGTATTAGTCATGTCTACAAATAATGTATGTTTTCATTTTCGAGTGTTGATAGATATAAGTTGTTGTTTTTCTCACTCAAAAAACAAAAATCTCTTCAAATTGAAGTTAATGATTATTTTCGTCGATTCAACGACCTGGTTTTTTAGTTATTTTATCATCTTGAAAGTGCCATATTTGTATGTGTGCTGTTTTTTTTCGAATTCTATTAGTTTATTTCCTGCTGCTACAGGTAAACAAAGGCCAAGAAATTTTATTTTAGAAAAAATTTCGAAAAATTTTCATAAACAACGGTGCCCAAAAAGGTGCAAGACGAGATGTTTGTTTGAATGTTTGAGACGTCACAAGTGTTCCGTGTTGAAACAATCGAGTACGTTCGCGATGAAACTTCGTACGTAATTCACGATTGTTAGTGACGATTGCCAATTGAGCTTCGATGTCACGTTGAATCGAACGAGCTCCTAAACAAATCAAAAATATGAAATGAACAAAAGACATTTTCGCTTTTTTTCTTCTTTATCAAACCGAAATTTGGCGAACCAATACAAGTTAATGTCGGATAATCATTATCCCTTTCGTACATCCATAAACCTTTGGCATGATACGTCCATTGTGGTCGATAATATTCAAACATTTGAATTTGTTCACTATCCGAACATTTCTTTTCCGCTTTTTCAACGAATGCCTTTTCGTTTTCTGTGTAACCAGCCGGTATGTACCTGCTTATACCTCGACTATCATAGAAGCCATTTGCTTCTGGTGAAGCGGTTAGCAAACAGATTGTTGTATCGTCTCGTTTGTTATCGATGATTTCTCTTTCGTATTCGCTTGTCATATTGAAATATGATGTTGCCAGATATAAACTTGAATTCTCCGGCAAATTCGAATAGAGATAAATGTTAAAATCTCGATCGTAATTTATATTAAACATGCCCATTTGTATTAATGGTACGACAAGAACATCGTCATCGGACAGAGACGATGGTCGAGGATATTTCGTTCGATATGTACTGAATAATAACGAAAGACTTTGTTCGGCATCAACACGATATTTACTGTTATCACCTTCGAAAGGATGATGTGCACCCATGAACATCGGCTCATCAATTGCTGGTTTGACTTGAAATGAATGCTGTGCAACTGTTTCAATGGTATCAATAAAGAATTGACATAAATTTGGTGAATTGTTGATTTTTAAGTATCGATCTTGTCGATTATCGAAATAGGATTTATTTAAATTTGCACTGGAAAAACAAACAAACAAATAGAGTAAATAAAATATTTAATTTCACGGTTATTTACCCACTAATGATTAGATTATTATCGGCCATATAGATTTTCATATGTTGCGTGCCCCAAGATTCATTGATTCGATTCGGAACGATTTTTCTCAGAAAACCATAGAGTAATGGCGTGTGAAATAAATAGAATTCGACTCGAGATGAATACTGTTCGATCAATGGTAGAAACATGCTTTTCGATGTTGTTTTATCTTGATGATTATCGATTCGAAGGCCACGTAAATAATCAAGTAGAACAACAAGTCGAAGAGACGGATTTCGATCTAATGCCGTTCGAATTGAATCAATCTAGTTCAATTGAAAAATTGTTTTTTTGAAAAACAAAAAATTCTGTCTTTACCATTTGGTATTCATACGGATCTGTACCGAAATATAATGATGAAATGTAAATTCGTTGCGTGGCATTAGCAAAACTATTGTTTAGTTCAGCGTAGAAGTCTTTGGGCTCATAAAGAACGTCGAAATTGACTGCTGGTAGAACAAAACAAGGTCCGTAGTCCGAAACCCAATCGAAACGATCTA
>ERZ778019.2511-NODE-2511-length-17149-cov-5.557623_pt1 | contig 17149 bp, 15 predicted proteins | sample MGYA00375749_ERZ778019 | MGnify/ENA primary metagenome ERZ778019 (study PRJEB29350, sample SAMN05389821) | bioreactor metagenome | isolation source: Ammonium sulfate bioreactor | place: South Africa: University of Cape Town | collected 2014-03-17 ... | reverse complement strand
TTCGAAGTTGAGGTCCTCGAGTTGACCGTCGGCGCGGTCGCGCGCGTCGTACAGTCGAACGCTCTCGATCGCGTCGAGCTGCTTGCGCCACGCCTCTGGTTTCGTCCAGTCGGCCCGGTCGCCTCCGTACTCGTCCACAAGATCGGCGAAGACCTCGCGCGCCTCAGAGCTGGACAGAACCATCAATGTGTTGCCAGAACCCTCAGTGAGGACGTCCATCCCCCACCGTCGAAATGGCCCGTAGTCCAAGGCCGCTCTACCGGTCACCACGAGAACAACCGGTGGGGCATCGTCGCGGTCTTCTTCGTCGACGCCGACCCGGTCACGTTCGAATCGGCCCCCAACCTGGCCTTCGATGCCCGCCAGCATTCCGGCGAGAGTCCTCGCGTGGCCAGGACGGTCGGGCTCGAGCGGCCCAGCATTTGGGTTGAACGCGGAAGGGCGGCGCTTGGACGACAGCACGCGCGGGTCTGCCAGTCGCAGATGGTCGGCCACGACTCACGACCGTAGCGCGTAGGACGCCGCCGCGGCTCGGACTATCCGCCGCATCCACCCACAAGAACGACGAGAAGTCCGCTGGAAACTTCCGACGCGTTGAACGATCGATGTGGCGGCGGTCAGGCCCAGGGCCGGGAGACCGTGTCGCGAACGGCCTCGTCAAGATCGCCGATGGTCGCCTCGCGGCGACCATCGAGCAGAGCACGCCGGCGCGCTCCGTCCGCGGCGTGCCGCACGGCGGCGAACGAAAGCCCGGCGAGCCGCGACGCGAACCGCTCGATCTCAATGGTGTTCACGGCGGACAGCTGCCGGTGCAGCAGGGCTGCGATCTGCGCGACGGTCGGGGCTGGCACCTCCAGGACCTCGTCGAACCGGCGCCACAGAGCTGAGTCGAGGATCTCCGGGTTATTCGTCGCAGCGATCACGATGGAACGCCCCTGGTAGCTGTCGATCAGCTGGAGCACAGCGTTCACGACGCGGCGCAACTCACCGTGGTCCGACGGGTCGTTCCGCAACTTGCCAAGGGAGTCGAACTCGTCGAGGAACACCACGTGCGCGTGCTGCTGGGCAAAATCGAACAAGTTTCGCAAGTTGGACGCCGTCTCGCCGAGGTAACTCGACACGAGGCTGTCCACTCTCGCAGTGGTCAACGGCCACCCGAGCTCGCCGGCGACGGCCGACGCGATTGACGTCTTCCCGCAGCCGGGGGGCCCGTACAGGAGCAGGCGATTGCGACGCGGCAGGCCGGCAGCATCAAGCTGCTGCCACATCGGGACCTCAGCGATCACCTGGCTCAGGGTGCGATCAGTCTGCTCGTTCAAGAGCAGGCTACGCAGCCCCGTCGTTGGTGGCGGTGCGACGTCAGCGATCGGAACGTTGGAGTCTCGGTCCCGAGGGGACTCGGGCAACATCATCGGTTCCACCGCGAAGGCGGAGTGAGCCCCCGCGGCCAGGAGCCGACGAAGGTCCTGCGCCAGCGCGGTGTGCCGCTTCGCTTCCTCCTCTTCGATGATCCCCTGGGTGGCGCGGCGGAACGCAAGGTCGTCGCGATCGTGGTACGCCGCGATGAGTGCCTTGATGTGCCGACCGGCCATGCCGACACCGTACCTTCCCGGTCGAGCCAAAACTATGGCGCTACTATTTTGGTAGTATACCGCGGTGCCCGGACGCCGGAGGAAGGTCGACAGTCCCCACCTGGAGGCCGCCGCTACGCTCGCCCGGAATGTTCGGATCGTCCGCGGCGAACGAGGCTGGTCGCAGCAGAAGCTCGCCGAACGCGCCGGTGTCGCCTATGGGACGGTTCGTGCAATCGAGACGCGGGCGGTGATCGACCCTGGCGTCTTCACCGTCCAAGCCATCGCACAGGTGCTCGACGTAACCATCGCGGACCTGCTCCGACGACACGTCACGACCGAGCCGTCACCGGGCCACAATGCCGCGCCCCGGTGACGGCCTCTCGAAACCGGAGGGCCGATACCCGCCGTGTTCCAGGGCGCTGTCGCCGGCGGCCCTGACCCCCTGGGCGGGCCGTCAAAATCGACAACCGAACGCCGAAGCAGTCGCCAAGGCTGTGGGTCCCCCGCGCGCCCGGGCTTCCCGAAGTTCCGCAAGCAATCGCGCGGCGGGACCGCAGCTCCCGTTGACGTGGGGGCCTCCATGAGCCGTCGCGGTATCCCCAAGGCATACACCGCCGACTCGGGTGCGGCTGGCACCCTTGCGTTGTCCGCATTGTCCTGAATCGCCTCAAAGGGGCCCTACTTCCCCGGGTGCATTGCCAACGAAACGCTTGCCGTGCATGCATTACAGGTGCCAAGGTGCGGAAGATCTATGTGCGCCCAACGACACCACTCCCGCTTGGACGCCAGGGACGTCACCAAGGGGGCACCACGATGGGCATCGACTTCCTCAACTACGAGAAGCCCAACGAAGGAACCGGGGCCGTTCGGCATCCTCGTGACTTGTTCGCGGCTCTCCCGAGGGTCCGCGGTTACGAGTACCTACGCGGCCCGCAAGACCAAATCCTTGACCAGTGGGACCGCCGCCGTGACGCCCGTGACGTGGTCGTCAAGCTCAACACCGGTGGCGGGAAGACCGTGGTGGGCCTCCTCATCGCCCAGGCGTCGCTGGAGGAAGGCAAGGGCCCGGTTGCGTATCTCGTGCCGGACCACTACCTGGCAGACCAGGTGCGCGCTGAAGCGGCAGCCCTGGGCATCACCGTCACAGGCGACGTCGGGTCGTACGAGTACGCAACGGGTACGGCCATCCTCGTCGACGTGTTCCAGCGAGTCGTGAACGGCCTGTCCGTCTTCGGTGTCGGCGGCTCCGTATCGAAGGTGCCGCGGTACGGTCTAGGAACCGTCATCGTTGACGATGCCCACGCCTGCCTTGCGAAGGCGGAAGACGAGTTCAAACTCGTCATCGGAGCGGACGTACCGCAGTACGACCAACTCCTTGAGACGTTCGCGGACGTGCTCGAGCAGCAGTCTCCAAACGCCTTGCTCGACCTGCGAGGGCAGCGACAGAACGCCCTCGTGCCAATCCCGTACTGGGCATGGCAGGACCGTCAGAGGCAGGTCCTGTCGATCATTCACCCGATTACGAACACGTCACCGCACCAGTTCAACTGGCCGCTCATTGTCGACGTCCTCCCTCAGTGCCGCGCCGTCTTCACATCGGACGCCCTCGAGATCGCTCCCACCCATCTGCCCGTTGATGTTCTCACTGGCTTCGCGAGCGCCCAGCGGCGCGTGTACCTGACTGCCACGTTGGCCGATGACGGGATCCTCGTCACGGACTTCGCTGCCGACCCGGCGACCATCGCCGACCCCGTGGCGCCGGCGAACGCCGGTGACATCGGAGACCGGCTCATCGTCGTGCCGCAAGAGATCATGCCCGAGGCGACGGAGGAGCAGGTCCGCGGCATGATCGCATCGTTGGCCGCCGACCGGAACGTCGTCGTGATCGTCCCAAGCAAGACTCGCGCCGCCGCGTGGGCTGAGTACGGTCCCACCGTTCTGGACAAGGACTCCATCAAGGATGGCGTCGACCAGTTGAGATCCGGAAGACACGTCGGTCTGGTGGTCTTCGTCAACCGGTATGACGGCGTCGACTTGCCGGGGGACGCATGTCACGTGCTCGTGATCGACGGGCTCCCTGAAGCCCTCGGCGGTCTCGACCGGTTGGACGAGGCGTACATGGTCGGGTCCGACACCTTGTTGCGCCGCCAGATCCAACGAGTGGAACAGGGCATGGGTCGCGCCGTCCGCTCAAACGACGACTACTGCGTCGTGTTCCTGATGGGCGCACGGATGACCGAGCGGCTCCTTCGGCCCGGCGCAATGGACGCGTTCTCCCCTGCCACACGTGCGCAGATGGAACTCTCACGTCGCGTTGCTGCGGACCTTCGGGGCACCGACATGGACGAGCTGTTGAGCGTCGTGAACCGTGTCCTCAACCGTGACGTCGGGTGGATCACCGCGAGCCGGTCCCGTCTGGCAACCCTTCGGTACGAGCAGAACCCGGTCGACGCTGTCACGACGGCACGTCGCCAAGCCTTCGACCTTGCTACACGTTCCCGGTGGTCCGAAGCGGCCGATGCGGAGCAGAAGGCGCTGAATGCCGCCAGCGACCAGATCCTGTGCGGTCAGCTCCTTCAGGAGCTCGCGACGCTTCAGCACCCAGTCGACCCGGTACTCGCTCAGGAGACGCAACGCGCAGCGAACGAGGCAAACCGTGCCCTCCTGCGGCCTGCAACGGGTGCCAGCTACGCCAAGCTGGCCACACCGATCAAGGAGCAAGGCGCGTCGGCGTCCAGTTGGATGCAGGACGCGTACCACACGGGAGCCGAACTGAGGCTCGGGTACAGCGCCATCCTCGCGGACCTGGTGTTCGGCCCCCGCACTTTGCCGTTCGAAGCGGCACTGGACGACCTCGCTCGCCATCTTGGATTCGCAGGCCAGCGACCCGAACGAGACATCGGCCGCGGCCCGGACAACCTCTGGGCACTGAACGACAACACTTTCCTCGTCATCGAGGCGAAGAGCGGCGCAGGAGAACACCCGGTGTTCAAGGACGACGCCAAGCAACTATCTAACGCGATGGACTGGTTCCGTGAGCAGTACCCAGTGACGACCGGCACCCCCGTCCTGGTGCACCCCTGGTCCACGTTCGACTCAAAGGCCGCAGCACCGCAACGCTGCCGTGTTATCACAACGGAGAAGTTGTTCTCACTGCGAGATGCACTCGACCGGTTCGCGACTGCGCTCGCGCAAGACGACGCCTTCCGCGACCCCGTGCGGGTTTCCAAGTTGCTCGCCCATCATGGCTTGACGGCCCGGAATCTGCTTGAGCGGTACACCGTGGAGGCACGTACGGGCCGGTGAACGGGCGGTTGCGACCGCGGGTCGCCGGGCGTCTAGCCGCCGCGGACCGCGACCGTGAACGCCAACCCTGCGGTCCGTTCGCTGGTATGGACCGCCACGCGAACGCGGTTGCTTCCTACGACTGCAGCGCGTCTAGCTTGCTCTCGACGTCCGCGGCGGCCGCACCTAGTGCGACCCCGAAGATGGCGTCTCCGTGCTCAAGGACGCTAGCGACTTCGCCTGCTGTGGCTGCCAGGATCACGTCCTGACCGTTGCTGATGAGCGTCCGACCGCGGGACGCGTCCAGCCCTTCAGCCCTGATCACCGACACAACCTGGCGGATCTGCTGCAGGCTGACGCCCGCGTTGAGAAGCCGCTTCACGATGGCTAGCAACACGATGTCTTCAAGCGAGTAGAGCGCCGCGGGTTCCCCATTCTGGACGCTCGGCTCAACGAGCCCGGTCCGGGCCCAGTAGTCGAGCTGCCGATACGTCACCTCGGCCACCCGGCTTGCTGTCGACGCTCGGTATCCACGACCGGCCACAACGCGCCGTGAGCGGCTGACTTCACGTTCCCCAGGAGGCGCCAGCGGAACCACGTCCAACTGTTCACGAGCCTCCTGCCGGAGACGGTCGAGGAGTTCCTCAACGGTCCGCCCCGACTGACTGGCCTTCTCCGTCTCCCGCACGGCCGCTTCCAGACCGGCCTGAACACCCCCAGAACGACCTGCCTGATATGCGTCGTCCGGTGGATACGCAGCATCGAGCTTCGTGCCAGCCACCTCGAGCCGCAGAGGGATGCGCCGCATCATCGCTACGAAGGCCAGGAGGCCACCGAGCGCGAGCATGGTGGCGGCGGCCGCACCGGGCTTGTTCGCGAATGTCGCGGCGATCCCGCTGGCAAGTAGACCAACGGCCAGAGCCCAGCAGACGGTGACCGTCCCGCTCGACAGGCTCTGCGACGTCACCATCCGGTGCTCAGCTCCGGATTCATCAGGCATGCACCGACAGTATCCAGCCTCCTAGTTGTGATGTCCAGGGAGATTGGTCAGTCGGGTGATCGGCGGCTGGCCTCTGAGGGCGGAGTGGGCGCGGTGGTGATTGTAGAAGTGCAGCCATCCGGGCAGGGCGGCGCGTCGCTCGGCTTCTGAGCCCGGATCCGCCGGTGTGATTTCGTGAGGGGCTGGTGTCGGGCTTTCGTGGCGGCTCGGGCGTAGGGGCGCGAGGAGTTCGCCGGTGTGCCCGGCTTTTCCACTGCGGGGTCGTTCCTGGGGCCGTCGCCGGCGGGTTGGTCAGGTCGAGGCTGCTGGTGGTGGGCCGCAGGTCGCTTCGAACAGCGCGGTGAACCCGGCGGCCCAGGGCCAGGTCTGGGGTAGATGTAGGTGCAGGCGCCGGGCGGAGGTGACCACGCGGGCCGCGACGTGGATCAGGCGCCGGCGGATGGTCGCGGTCGTGGCTCTGGCGTGGGCGCGTCCGGCGAGGGTCGCGGCGGCGCGGGTGAGGTTGAACGCGATCGTGGCCAGAGTGGTCCAGGCGGCGTTGGCGGTGAAGACGCCCGAGGGCAGGTGGGCCAGGGGACCGTTCTTCAGGTCGGCGATGACCTGCTCGACGATGGCGTGGTCGCGGTGGTGGGCCTCGGCGTCCAGCATCGTCTCGGCGGAGTCGGTGAAGACCGCGTGGTAGCGGTAGGTGTCGAACAGTTCGCCCTGCCCGGCGCCCGCGGCGGGGTTGAGGCGTTTGACGCGGCGCACGATCAGCCGGGCGGTGACCTGCTGGGCCTTGGGTCGGGAGGTGAACGCGGTGAACGCCGGGACCTCGGCGACCGCGGCGTCCGAGACCCACCCACCGGCCAGCTCGTCGAAGACGGCGTGCGGGTACTTGATCGCCGTCCACGCCTGCGGGTCGATGCTCGCGATGGCCTTGGTGATCTGCGGGTTGGACCGGGCGGTGATCGAGAACCGGGCGCCGGCCGCCCGGGCCGCGGCCACCACCGGACGCTGGCAGTAGGCGGAGTCCGCCCGGACCGTGACCATCCGCCCCGCCCCGCAGCGGCGGGCGGTGGCGACCGCGTCGGCGATCAGCCTGGGCGCGCCGTGGGCGGAGGCGACGTTGCCCTTGCGCAGCCGGACACCGGCGATGACCGGTGCGGCCAACGGTGTTGAGAGCACTGCGAGCTGGGCGTTGAGGCCCTTGACCTTGCAGTAGCCGTAAGCAACGCCCTGCTGGGCGTAACCGTGCATCGCCTTGATCGTGTCGTCCACGTCGATCCAGGCGACCGGCTCGACCCCGTCCAGCACCGGCGTCATCGCGGCGAGGTTGGCCAGCACGCGCGAGGCGACCGCGTCGAGCTGGCGCACGTGCCCGAAGGCGTAGGCCCGCAGGTGAGTGCCCAACGTCGTGGGCGCCGGCGCCCCGGCCAGCAACCGACCCATCGCGCCGTGCCGCAGCACGGTCAAGTCCTCGAAGCTGTCCGCGCCCGCGACCATCCCCGCCACCACCGCGGCGACCTTCCCCGGCGCATGCGCACCGGCCGACCCGGGCACGCTCACGTGCTCGGCGACCAGGCCGGCGAGCCCGGCCCGCTGCGCCAGCGCCATCACCGGCACCAGGCCGGCGGTCGACACCAGGTTCGGATCATCGAAACACGCAGACTTCACATGGCAGACTCGCACTTACCGGATGCCCTTCTCCAGGCACGAACAGGAACCTCGACAATTCCTATCGTCCCAGGTCAGAAGGGCATCCGCGTCTCACGACGCACGCAACAACTCAACTCCATCGGCGGATCCGGGCTGAGTCGTAGAACCGGGCGTAGGCCCAGCCGTCGGCCAGGGTGCGGTGGAACCGTTCGATCTTGCCGTTGGTCTGGGGCCGGTAGGGCCGGGTGCGTTTGTGGGTGAGGGCCAGCTCGGCGCAGGCGTCGCGCCAGGCGTGCGAACGGTAGGCGGACCCGTTGTCGGACAGGACCTTCTCGACGGTGACGCCCCGATCGGCGAACCAGGCGGTGGCCCGACGCAGCACCGCGATCGCGGTCGCGGCGGGCTCGTCCGCGTGGATCTCGACGTACGCGACCCGGGAGTAGTCGTCGATCACGGTGTGCAGGTAGGCCCGGCCGAGCAGGGGGCCGCGCCACTTGCTGCGCGCGGTGCCGGTGCGCTCGACGGTCGAGGAGCGGTTCTTCTCGCCCTGTTGGCGCCCGACGTAGCGCCACCCGCCGCCGTCGGGGATGTTGCCGAACTTGGTGACGTCGACGTGGATCATCGCGCCGGGATGGTCGTGCTCGTAGCGGCGCAACGGTTCGCCGGTGACCCGGTCCAGACGTGAGAGCCGGTTGATCCGGCAGCGGGTCAGCACCGCGTGGACCGTGGACGCGGGCAGGCCCAGACGTCCGCCGATCTGCACCGGCCCGAACCGATGCCGCCACCGCAACGCGACGATCTGGCGTTTGACGTGCTCAGGGGTCCTGGTCGGGCTGTGGTGCGGCCGGCAGCTGCGGTCCGCCATCCCGCCCGGTCCCTCGGCTCGGTAACGGCCGACCCACTTGGCCGCAGTGCGGGGCGAGACCATGAACATCCTCGCCGCGCTCGAGCATGTCCAGCCGTCCTCGACGACCAGCCGGGCCAGCCGCAGCCGGGTCCGCGGTGTCAGGGTCGCATTAGCGTGGGACACGAAGGCCTCCAGGGTGTGAAGCGGTTCCTCGACAGCTCCACTTCACAACTGGGGGCCTTCACCTGTCACCCCAACTCACCCCGCCAAGCGGGACAATCTCCCTGGACATCACACCTAGTCGAACACGGACCGATCGTCGCGCCGATGCCTTCTCCGATCGACGCCAGTGCGTTGCCGGCACCGAGCGCCCTACTCGTTCGGTGATGTGGGCCGGCTAACGCTGCAAACGACCAGGACGCGAGAGTCCACACCGGCCCTGAAGCCCCGACTGCAACTCGAAGGCACAGCTCCGCTGCACAACTAGACGCCCTGACGACCCAGCAGGTCAGGACCCCAGCGCGTCAATGCAACTTGACGGCCCAGTTACTGCAACCGGTCTTCGGTGGAGTTGCTAGGACACTATTCGAAACGAGGCGACCAGCAAAGGCGCAGGTCAGCAGCGATTCGGGCCGCGACCGAGGTCGAGACACCTAACAGGATTCGAAACGATAGACGAATGACCGGCCGGGCTCGGCAACTGACGGAGGCGCGGGTCGTCGCGTTGGTCGACGCGTATCTGGCCGGTGACTCGACCTACGTCCTGGCGCGGAGGTTCGGCATCCACCGCGAGACGGTGTCGGGGCACTTGGAGCGGGCCGGCGTCGCCCGGCGCGTGAAGACAGGGGCACACAAGTGACGCGATCACCCCGGTGCAGGGGGCAGACCGGGGCGACCAGTCATCCAACCTACTCGTCAGGCGTCAGCGTCGCCGTTGAGTTCGGTGTCGATGTTAAGCGCCCGAGTTCCTGGCTGCGTCTGGGCTAGCAGCACCGCGGCGTTCTCGGCAAGGCGGCGGGCGGAGCGCAGACGAAGGTCGAGCACTTCTCCATCGCCCCAGCGGACCGTCGTAGCAATGGCCAACGCGATCGAGCCTCCGCCGCCGAGGTGACTGACGATCTCCTTGTGGATCCGGCGGTTGGTGTGCTGGCTGCTGTTGTCCGACTTGGCCTGACGGTAGTTGCGCGAGCGCCGGGCCAGATCGACCGCCTCGCCGACGTAGAAGGTGCGGATTGCCTCACCGTCGAGGCCGAAGTCCATGCGGTAGAGGCCCGGGAGTCTGGGCAGTGCCGGGAACTGCGGGAGGCTCTCGGTATCGAGTAGGACCGCGCCGGCGCCGAGCCAGACGAAGGCGACCAGGACGTCGACGGCGTCGATTTCCTCGAGCTTCGTCGGGTCGACGCTGCGATCGGGTGCCGACGTGCGGACTCGTGGCCCCGCTCCCCTACTGATGACAGTGCCACCGGATCCGACCGTGAAGTCGACGTCCTGCAGCCAGCGGCGCGCGGATGTCGAGATGAACCGAGGCCGCCGAGCGCCCGTCGCGAGCTCGATCACTTGCTTGACCGGCCAGCGCTGGCCGTCGATGTCGACCCAGTACTCGCGGATGTTCTCGGGGTGGTGGCCCTTGAGATGAGATCGAACCTGTTCAGGCGTGAGGTCGAAGGACTCACCGTCCAGCGTGAAGCGCATGGCTATTGGTATCCCACAGAGCGCTGACACAGGACCGTGTCGGCGCCCGGTGGGATCGTCTGTCCGGTGATGATCTGGCCACTGCCGGGAGTCTCCGGACGAGCCCTGCGCGATCAGCTGCGACCCGTTGCTGATGGCGCTGCCAACGTGACCGGCTTGGGCGGAGACGCCAACGACGTCGTGCAGCGATACCTGAAGTGGGTAGCCGACGCCGAACGCATGCTGCGCACCGTCATGCGTCCGGAGGATCTGCACCGCTACGTGCTGACCGACCGCTATTGGGCAACGCTGCAAAGCCCGCTCGAGCGAAAGCTGTTCGCCCCAGCCGTCCTCGACGAGATGCTGCACATCGCCCGGGAACTTGAGGCCGCCTTCCGTGACCTCGATCAGTACCTGAACGGCTGGCTGACCGACGGAGAGTTCAACGGCCCGATCAACTACGTCGTGCCCGACACCAACGTCTTCATGCAGCACCCTCAGCTGTACCCGGACATTGACTAGCACGAGGCGCTGGAGGGAACGGCGCAGCGCGTCGAGAGCATCCGGGTCATCGTGCCCATCTTGGTCATCGACGAACTCGACAATCTCAAGCGCACCAACGGGCGATCGCGTGCCCGACAGACGCTCAAAGCGCTCTACAACGACTTCGGCGCTGGCATCGACGGGCGGCGGGTCCTCCATCTGAAGGACGCGACGAGTGGCGAGGTCACCATCCAGCTTCTCCTCGACCCGCCCGGCCACGTCCGGCTGCACCGCGCGGACGACGATCTCGTCGACCGGGCCGCCACCCTCCGGTCGTTCCTCAGTCACCCGGTGCACTTCGTCACCTACGACACGGGCGCCGCCTTCCGCGCCAGCGCCGCCGACCTGCAGCAGCACCGGCTCGAGGAAGCGAACGGCGCGGTCGGATCTCGCCCACAAGGCTGAGGACGCGCTCTACGCTCGAGACGGGGACAGCCAGGAATCGCCCTCCCAACAGCCCGGGAGGGCGAACTCCATGAACTTCAAACACAAGAACCTTCTGGCGCTGGGCGATGTTGTCTGCGGCAACCTCGGAGCGGAGACTCCGGGGCCAGGCCAGGAGCCCAAGTACTTCCCGTACCGGTCGAGCATGTTCATCTCCGAGTTCTTCGAGGACCTCGGCACGGACTACCGCCACGACGGCTCGACTCGGAACTGGTGGGTGGCGGATGTCATCGAGAAGATGCTGGCTGAGCCGCACGACGGCCCCACCCATCCGCCGGAGATCTTCTGTCGCCTGATCGACCAGCTGATGGACCCCCGCGACGCTCACAACGAGGAACCGGATCGGCCTAACGCGCTTCGGCAGCTGAACGAAGTCCTCGCCCGCGAGGGCTTCGAAGCGTTCTACGCCGAGGACAAGCACTGCTATCTGCGTCACGTCGGCAGCCAGGAGGTCACACTGCTGGCGGCGAACCCGCACCGGCCGCTGTCGCCGGTTGAGGTGCAGCGACGCAACGACCTGGCGGCCTACCTCGACGCTTGCAGCGAGGATGACCTCATCGAAGAGGTGCTGCTGCCCCTGTTCCGGCAGCTGGGCTTCCACAGGATCACCGCAGCCGGCCACAAGGATAAGGCTCTGGAATACGGCAAGGACGTCTGGATGCGCCTCACACTGCCGACGCAGCACCGCCTTTACTTCGGCGTTCAGGCCAAGCGCGGCAAGATCGACGCCTCGGGGACGACCAACGCTGGCAACGCGAACGTGGCCGAGATTCTCAACCAGGCCCAGATGATGCTGGCTCACGAGATCTTCGATCCGGAGGACAACCGCCGGGTGCTGATCGACCACGCGTTCATCGTGGCCGGCGGCGAGATCACCAAGCAGGCGCGCAACTGGCTCGGCAACGCCCTCGACGCGTCGCGGCGCAGCCAGATCATGTTCATCGACCGCGACGACATCCTGAACCTCTACGTGGTCACGAACCTGCCGCTGCCTGCCGCGGCCTTGCCCGTGGCCCCGAGCTCTCCGGCCTATCCGGACGAGCCGCCGTTCTAGGCGGCACCGGCCCACACCCGTCAACTCGTTGTTGCGGGGCATTCTGCTTCGGTGGAAGCCGAGCGGATCAGTAGCCCGGACGGATCCTGTTCTGCGTGAGCCGATCGACCACCTGGCTCGGCAGGCAGCCGTGGTCGGTAAGGACCCCCGGGACGTGCTGGCGCAGTGCGGGCTCCGCCTGGAAGCTCGATGCCGTCGTGAGAAGGTCGGTCCAGACAGCGGCTGCGTCGCCAGCGACCTGTGCGACCGTGTCGGTAGACGTCAGGTAGACATTCGGGTTCGCCGCGGAGGCATGCGCAGGATCGACAGTGAGGCGATCGGACACGATGACCGCCGGACTCCCGGCTGGCGGATGGTCCATTCCACGGTCCGCTGCCAGCTGGTCGAGCTGTGTGTTGGCCTGCCGAATGTCCTTCAGCGGCAGAAGCCCATCGGGATGTTCCTCGGACTTCGCCTCGACGGTCATCCACATGGCCGTGTCCCAGAGCCACGCGGAGTCGCAGCGCCCCTGCCCCTTGGGCTTGAAAGCCTCGGCGCCCAGGAAGCTCCCCAGCTGACTCAGGCCGGCCTCGTACTGCGTTGCCTCGTCCTGACCGAGCGCCGCGCCCATGTCGGCAAGCTGCTGCTTTACCTGGTCAGCACGGAAGCGGCCGCGCAGCTTCGCGACAACGGCGTTGACGGCGACGACATGATCCCCCTGGTCGGGCCCGGCAACTCGGCAGTGGGCAGGTCGTCCTCGCGCAGCGCGACGCGGGCAACCGCCTCGGCGTCGATCGGGTCGGACTTGCCCCGCTCACGGCCGCTGCGACGCATCCCGGCCATCAGCCGCGTGTGAACCCGCACGACCTTGTGCCCGCCGGCCGGCAGGTCCGCCTCGAGACGACGCGTGAGGTGACGGCAGTCCTCGACCGCGACCGTGACGTCCTCGAACTGCTCGAGCCAGGTCAGGATCTGCCGGTGCCCGGCCGCGCGCGCCTCGACGGTCAACACCGCGAGCCGCTTGCCGACCTCGTCGACCGCGACAAGCGTGTGCCAGTTCTTGTGCGCGTCGATGCCGACGACCGTCATCCAGACCTCCGAAGCCTCGCTAACCGTTGGGGCGGCGCGGCTGACCGGTGCCGGGCACGCCTCAGTCGGGCACGGTGAGCAAGCAGGCTCCTATCAGGCCACGACCTCGATCAGCAGCGCCGGCCCGGCGAGACGGCACATCGCGGAAAAGCCACGCAGGCAGCGAAGAAACGAGCCAACCCCACCGGGCACACGGTCAGTCTGGTACTGACGCGAAGAAAGCCGACGCCGACCGCAGAATCGCGTTCGAGCGCCGCAACTCGAGGTTCTCCCGCTCCAGCTCAGCGATCCGCGCCGCGTCCGCCGTGCTCGTCCCGGGGCGGTCCCCGGCGTCGACCTCGGCCTGAGTGACCCAGTTCCGCAACGTCTCGGGGTTGATGCCGAGCTGCTCGGCAACCCGGGACAGTGCACCCTTGCGGGTGACCGGGTCACGCCGCATGTCGACCGTCATCCGGATCGCCCGCTCCCGGAGCTCATCGGGGTACTTCCTCGGTGCTGCCATGACTCTCATCCTCCGTGGGTTGAGAGCCTCCACGGAACCCGGGGCGGTTCAGGGTGACGCGCTTGGAGGCCGCGGTGGCGGAGATCGGCTCGCCGGTCGTCGCCTGTTGGTGGCGCAGCGCCGTGAACAGCGGGCCGGGCGCGCACCCGCGCCGGTCCAGCCACGCGTAGCGCGCGGTCAGAGGGCAGATGGCGGGGTGGTGGCCGGCGGTGACGGCGACGACCTGGCCGCGGGCCTCCCGGTCGGCCTTGGACCGCCGCACGTGCAGCAGCAGCAGCCCGCAGGGCTGGTGCCGCGGGTCGGCCAGCGCCAGCGCTACGAACGCGCCGGGCCGTGGCGCGGAGGCGTAGCGGAGCAGGACAAGGGCACGGGCGCCGGCCACCGCGGTGCCGTCGATCGCACCGACGATGGCGGTGATCTCGGCGAGGGTCAGGGCGTGTGCGGGACGGCGAGCGGCGGTACCCAGCGTGCGGCGCAACCCACGGCGCACCTGCCGGACGCTCTCGTGCCGGATCGGGTCGGGCAGGTCCCGGTCGCGGTGGTAGGAGCCGATGGCGGAGCAGGCCAGCTCGAGGGTCGACACGCTGACGCCGTGGTCGGCGCATGCGATGAGTTGGCGCACTCCGGGTGCGGCGCGGCCGGCAGCGGCGGTAGGCCGCGGGCCTCGCACCAGCGGGTCCAGGCGCGCCAGGCGCAGGCGTAGACGGAACGGGTGGCCGGGGTGCGGCCGGCGGCGATGGCAGCGGCGATCCGGACGGCGCCGAAGAGCAGCAGGTCGAGGGCAAGGGCGCGAGGGTGGTCATGCCCACATTGCGGCCGGCGCCATACCGGCGAGAAGATCCCAACTCGGATGGGCGGCCGGCGTCGACACCCCTGAGTCCGAGGGGTGCCCGAGGGAGAGGTCAGCGCGCGCGGCTCGTCGCCGCGCGACCGGGGCGGGTCGGTCACACGAACGCGTCAGCGTTGCGCGACGGTTCTTGGAACGTCGTGCCTCGAACGAGGCTGTTCAGCTCCTGTAGTCGAACCAGTCCCAGTGCGCGGCACCTGAAGAGTCGAGGCCGTTTCCCGTCGCGTACATCCCGAGGTACACGCCGGTGAATCCCCCGGCGCACTCCGAGCTGAGGTAGCGCGTCTCGCCGGTGCCGACCTCGTCGACCCGACCGTCTGACTGGCGGACGAAGAAGCGGTAGGTGGTCGGGTCGGCGTCGACGCCGAGCTCGACGGCACCGTCCTGAATCGGGACGGTTGCCGCGAGCGCGCTCAGGCCGCCGATGCGCCGGCGAAGGACGGCTTGGCGGCCGTCGTCGGCGCGACGCACTGCGAGCTCGTAGTGGTGATGCTCGTTCATCCTGACGGTCAGCCCGGCCTCGTCGGCGCCCCGCGGCACGAAGTCGAGGAGCGCGCGTGCGGTGCAGGTCAGGTGCTCCTGGCGGCGGGCGACGAAGGCGACGAGCGGATCGTCCAGAGTCCCGGCCTGGCAGCACAATGTGAGCCATCCGGGTCGCCGAGATAGTGAGCCATGCTGTGCGAGCGGGACGCGCAGGCAGTTCCAGTGTGGGCCGAGGAACGCCGTGTCGAAGTCGTCGCGGGTCGGGGAGGCCGGGAGCGGTTCGGGCGCCAGAGGCGGCCGCGGCAGGCTCGGTTCGACCAGTCCCGAACCGGGCAGGTGTGGCCAGCCGTCGTCGGTCCACTCGACGGGCGTCAAGAAGGTCTCGCGACCGAGGTGGTGCATCGGCCAGCCGGCTGACGGCCGCACACCCAGGCACACCATCCACCATGAGCCATCAGCCAGCTCGACGAGGTCGCCATGACCGACCGCCTGGATCGGGCTGGCCGTGCTGCGATGCGTGAGGATCGGATTGTGCGGGCAGGGCTCCCACGGCCCCCAGGGTGAGGTGGCGCGGGCCGTGGTCACCATGTGCCCGTACTCGGTGCCGCCTTCGGCGAGCAGCAGGTAGTGGTAGCTCCCCCGTCGGTACAGATGCGGCCCTTCGGGAAACTTGCCGCCGGTTCCGCCCCACAGGAACCGGACGTCGGTCAGCCGCTGACCGGTGAATGGATCGACCACGGACTGCTGGACGCCGCGGACGAACGCCGGCTCGGCGACGTGCGGGCCTGCCGGGTCGGGCTCGACGGTGGATGTGAAGTAGGCGGTGTCGCCGTCGAAGAACAACGAGGGGTCGATCCCGTTCTGGTCGACCCACACCGGGTCGGACCACGGACCGGCCGGATCGGTGGCGTGGACGATGAAGTGTCCCCCGCCAGACACGTTGGTCCCGGTGACGAAGAAGTGCCCGTCGTGCCATCGGATCGTCGCCGCGTACAGCCCCCCAGAGGGTGGCGCGGTTCGCAGGTCGAGCTGGCTCTGGCGGGTCAGGCAGTGGCCGATCTGTCGCCAGGAGACCAGGTCGCGGCTGGTGAAGATCGGCAGCCCGGGGAAGTACTCGAAGCTGCTGGTGACGAGGTAGAAGTCGTCGCCTACGCGGCAGATGCTCGGGTCCGGATGGAAGCCAGGGATGACGGGGTTGCAGAAGACGCCGTCCGGCTCTGCCGCAGGTCCGATGCCGGAGATCCCGCCGGCATCGGACCAGGTGCTCGTCGGGCTCACCCTGCGTCGTTTGCGGGGCCGAACAGCATGCGGCGGATGTCGTCGAAGTCGGTCGTGCCGTAGGTGTCGGCGATCTCGTAGATCGCGTAGGTCGCCTGGCCGTTGGTCAAGGCGTTGCAGGTGTCGTTGTCATCACCCTTGGCCTTGTTGACCGCGCCGGAGAACTGGGTGGTGTCGGGGGCGCTGAGCCAGTAGGCGGTCATGACGCCCTCGCACTGGATGCCAGGGGCGACGTAGCCGTGGTCGTTGTCCGGTGTGGACAAGGCGTACTGCATGCCGTGCTCGACGATGTCGGCGATGTCGAACAGCTCACTGTCCCCAGCGTGGGCGGCCACGGCGATGAGGTCCCCGGTGAACTCGAGAAACTCGTTGTCCAGGTACCCGCCGGCCGCGATGACGTCGCAGACGGCCCAGCCTGTGGACTTGAAGCCCGATGCGGCGAGCAGGGACTCGGCCGGGAACGGCACGTCCCACAGGTAGACCCAGGAGGCCAGAATCTTGGCCGCCTTGACAGCGCCAGCCAGGAACCGTTCCTCGCCGGTGGCCTCGAAGGCGTAGCGCAGGGATCGCACGAGGAACATGACGCCGACTGAGTCGGTCTTGACCGACTTGATGTGCGTGGTGTCGTTCAGGCCGCCGACATACAGGGTCGGCTCGACAAAGGTCCGCAGGAGGAAGTCGCCGGCGCGACGCGACGCGTCCAGAAAGCGAACGTCGCCGGTCAGCCGGTGCAGGGTCGTCAGCACCGGGATCGGGAAGATCGTGCCGCTCTTCAGCTCGGCGTAGGAGGCGCCGAACCATGCGGCCGGCGAAGTCAGGCCGGCTCCGTTGGGGCCGTAGGCCCGGTACCACGAGCCGTCGTCTGCCTGGGTGTCCAGCAGGAACTGGCCGAACCGGCAGCCTGCGGCCAGCCAC
>ERZ778019.2506-NODE-2506-length-17214-cov-3.370942_pt1 | contig 17214 bp, 21 predicted proteins | sample MGYA00375749_ERZ778019 | MGnify/ENA primary metagenome ERZ778019 (study PRJEB29350, sample SAMN05389821) | bioreactor metagenome | isolation source: Ammonium sulfate bioreactor | place: South Africa: University of Cape Town | collected 2014-03-17 ... | reverse complement strand
CCTCACGTCGAAACTCGGCAAACACCTCGAGGAACTCGTCGTTGGTGGTCTCCTCGTTGATGGCCAACTGCTTGACGGCGACGTACTCGTTCTGGTATCGAGCACGGTAGACCTTGGCGTAACCTCCTTCACCAATCTGCTTCTCGATCTGCAGGTCGTGGTAATAGACGCGATGGTCACGGAACTGCGACATTGAGACATCAGGTACCAGGTCGTCAAGCGACACGGCCGCTCCGTCGAGAGCACACTTGACATCCCGCTTGCCGGCGGTCACGGCGGCTTCACACTCTTTGAGGAAGAAGCAGTACGGCCGTTCAGTCAGGCCCGTACTGTCGGACAGCCGCTTGTTGGTATCGCGTGCGGATTCGTCGCTCTGGTCGTCATCGTCACCATCATCGTCCTCGTCGTTGCCGAACTCGCCACGGGGTAGCGTGTAGTAGTGGCTCTCACGGTCGGGGCTCTCGCGCACAAGGCACTGCAAGCAGTGCGTGCACGGCACCAACACTTCGAGCCCGACCTGCAGCGCATCACGCGCAAGTGCATCAATGTTCTCGGTCATGCCCATCAGAGCCGTGGATGCCGTTGGCCCGCGAATGTTGAGATACAAGGTGTGCGAACGGTCCAGGAGGCGCAAGTAGCCAATGTCTCCACGCTTGCTGAAGATGATGCCGTGTTTCCAGTAATCGACTGCCGACCAATCGAGCGAGCGCATCAAGCGCACGATGATGCGAGGAAAGAATCCCATGGGCAAGAACTCGAAGCGGTAGATGCGACCCAGCTCGGTGATGTCCGGCGCAGCCGACGAAGTGGTGCGCATTGCGTTCCACAAATTCTCGAGCCGCTGCCGAGAGTTGTCACTGTCGGGGAGCAGCGCCGGGATGAAGAGTACACGCGAGGTCGGGGGCGAGCACTTTGGTGTCGTCTCGGTCGCTGAGGGTGGCGAAGCCGACGAGGACGAGGAAGTCGTTGCGCTCGAGGTAGTAGTTGCACTGCGGCCGCCGGTGCTTGCAAGCGCAGCCGATGATCTCGAGGAGGTGGACTTGTTGTCTCGAGAGACCGATTGCTCGTCATCGGGGCGGTGGTCCTCAAAGTCCGACGAGCGATCGCACGGTGGTTCGTCGGGCACGACGTCCGAGCTCTCGGCACCGTCGGTGGTCGTATTGTTGTCGGCGTTCGAGAATGACGTGGCGTCGGATTCGAGCGGGCCTTCGCTGTTGGCGTCGTCGCTCAGTAGCGACGTGCTACTGAGCGACTGCACGGCCGAGCTGCCGTGTTCGGCCCAGAGCTCCTGAATCTTGCGGCTCGAGATGTGCTCGGGCAACGAGGCGAGCTGCTGCATCAAGAGCACCTTGGGCGAGCTCGGCAGCAGCGAGATGACCTCGAACTTTTCGAGCAGCGACAGAATGAAGCCGTGCACGTGCTCGGGGAAGCGCGGTGGGCGCCAGAGGAACTGTAGATCGCTCTCGTTCATGAGGCCGTGCTTCACCAGGCGCTCCATGTACTTGAGCGTGATGATGGTGGCGAACGAGTCGATGATCCACTGCGGCTCGAGGATCACGAGGCTGGCGTCGACCATCGGAAAGTAGCACAAGACGCCGAGATCCGACAGCACCTGCAGTGCCATCTCGCTGTCATGCACGCCGCATGCGCGCGCCATGTTCTGGAAGGCCTCAAAGGTCACGGACGACGAGCGTTGTGCGTCGAGCAGGATCTGAATCTCCTTCTCGAGCGACAGAATCGAGTTCGGGATCGTCTCGGGCATGTAGCTCTGCTCGAGGGCCAGGTCGGCCAACGTGCGCAGCAGCGAGTTGACGCCCTTGCCGGTGGTGCAACTCACGGCACGGAAGCGGCAAAGGTTCTTGTACTTGTGCGCGAACTTGGCCTCAAAGTACTCGAGCACGCTCTTGGCATACTTGGGGTAGCACTCGGGACTGTCGATATGCGTTCCGACCAGTACGATCTTGGCGCCCTTGGCACTCGCGTTGATGGTGCGCAACCAATACTCGACACGGCTCTCGCTCTCTTGATACTTGACCACATTCACTACGAGCACGTAGATGGCTCGCGATGTCAAGAAGAATTGATGGGTGGCATAGTAGACATCCTGTTGTCACAAGGTTGGTATCGATCGTGTTATTACACAAGCGAGAAACAAAGAGAGTAAACGAAAGACTACGACATACCTGGCCTACAAAGTCCCAGCAGTTGAACTCGACACGTTCATGCGAACGCAAGGCCGAGCTCTTGATTCGTACATCGGCAATTGCAATACCATCGGTAGCAACGTTGTGGGTATTGATCTTTTTGTTGGTTCGTTTGCGGCTCTGAAAGCACTCGAGCAAGCTCGATTTACCAACCTGCACAGGCCAGTCAGCGAGCACGCCATGTAATAACACAAAGTACTTTGCGCCATCGTGTGACGTACATTGCCCTGGCCGACCAGCATCAACTTCATGCGATAGACTGACGTGGAGCCAGTGTCGCGCATACGAATGTACTCGAGCACGCGCTTTCCTCCTTGTGCCACGATCTCGTCGGGAATCTCCTTGAACGGATTGCCTTGCACCTCGAAGGTGGTCAACAGAGGCAAGGTGCATACAAAGTCCGGGAGGTCGTGGAAGCGATTCTCGGCGAGATCGAGCGTCGTGAGGCGCTTCAGCAGGCGCAGTTGCTCAGGCAGCGTAGAGATCTTGTTGCTGCCGAGAGTGAGCAACGTCAGCCGATTGAGCATGCCGATGTTTCGTGGCAACGCGGCGAGCTCGTTGTGGTCAGCTTGCAAGACCTCAAGAGCTCTCAGTTTGATGATTCCGGCCGGCAGAGTCGTGAGTTGATTGTGGTTGACGGTCAGCTTCTTTAGACTACGCAAGGAGAGACGGGCAGAGTTAGGGTTGGCCAAGTTGCGTAGATGAAGCGTGGCCACGCGCGCGTACTTGACCAAATACTCGATCGACTCTGGGATGGCAGTGAGGTTGTTGTTGTTGAGATACAGCTCGACGAGATTGGAGAGTCTGCCAATGTGGTCGGCCGGGAGCTCGCTGATGCGATTGTATGATACATCAAAATAGTGCAGTTGCTCAGGCTTGCTCAAGAAGGCCTCGGCGTCGATCGCAACAAAGTTACGCTTCGCCAGCACTAACGTGTTGCTCTTTCCTGCTTTGAACTGTGTGTGGCTCTCGGAAGGTGAATGATCGTTCAGGGACAACGGGGAGAGAGAGAGAGAGAGAGAGAGTAACACGTACTACTTGATAGTTGTAGTTATTTGAGACCAGAAAGTGCAAAGCACTGAAGGCATCGTGGATCTCATCAATGCTGCCATAGTAGCCTCGCTCCCACAGGTCGACGCGAGCAAGATTCATGTTGGCTCGAGCAAGTTCCTCGAGCGCACGTGCAGTTTTGAGGCCGACACCGCAGTTACGCATATCGATCCTGCGATTTGAATGTGAGTGCGTTGATTGATTGTTGGTTGAGTTTGGTAGTGAGGGTTGCGACTTTCACGAGCACACGTACCAAGTGATGGAGGAGTTGTTGGCGAGACTCTCGGCGAGCAGCGGAAAGTCGGCATCTGCGTTGGCCAACGCATAGTTGGAGAGATCGAGCTTCGAGACGACGGTGTTGGTTCGCAAGGCACGCTCGAGCTTGCGTACACCGTTGTGTGAGAGCGAGCAGTGCGTGAAGATGATGTCGGTGATCTCGCGGTCGTTCTTGCTCACTTGCTCGAGGACGACCTTGATGTACTTCTTTTGGTCCTTGCGACGCGGCACGCGTGGAATGTAGGGCGGCAGTTGTGGCTTGGCAAAGAGGCTCTTGAGCTCGTCTTCGAGCGACTTGAGCACGTTCTCCGAGAGCGATTGCGCCTTGGGTGCGATCGTGTCGAATGCCTCGGAGATGACGTTGGCGGTGGTCGTGGCGGCAGCGACTGCCGACTCGGCCAGCACGATCGTGCTGCTACTGGGCGTCGGCGAAGGAGTAGCGCCCGGCGGAGTGGCGCCACTCAAGGGCGAGGCGGCAGTGCTGGAAGAGAGCCGAGGGGACAGGAGAGACTTGATGGTGCCGGTGAAGGAGCGCGACTTGCTCACTTCGGAGTCGGTAGCCTCGCTGCCCGAGGTCTCGGAGTCGGTGGTGGGGCTGATGGCAGCGTCGGCCGAGTTATCGTTCGGTAGAACGAGTGACAAGCGAGGCACAGAGCGGCGCTCGGACTTGGACCTGCGCTTCGTGGAGGAACGAGAGTTCCTGCGTGAGGAGTCGTTGTCGCTACACGGCTCGCGCTCGTCGCGGCTCGATGAATCCGAACACTCGAGAGTATCGAGCGGCGTGGCGTTGGGGGAGGCAGACGAAGTGTCATCGAGCGACGACGGCGATACCGGCCGAGGGATTTCGATTTGTGGCACGGCAGAGCTCGGCAACGCTGCAACAGCATCGACTAGTTCGGTAAGCTCGGGAGTCGATGGGCGTGAGGGCGACGAGCTATCTTGCTCGTTCTCGGCCTCAGGCTCGGGGACAGGCTCAGGCTTGGGCTCATCGATTATAGGCACAGGTTCAGGTTCAGGTTCAGGTTCAGGCTCTCGAGTCGGAACAGGCTCAGGCTCCGGTTCAGGCTCAGGCTCAGGCTCAATGGGCTTTGGTACAACGACATCAATGCGCTCGGGCACAATCTCGGGTGCGGGCACTGAGTCAAGTTCCAGCGTCGGAACACCGGAGTCCAACGGGTCCGAGAGTGGATCTAGCAAGGGAGACGACAAGGGAGATCGCAGTCGCTCGGGGCTGCGGATGGCCGAGGTCGACGGAACGGCCGACGCGGCCACGGCAGCCTCGTGCACGCTCGAGAGATGCACGACGCGACTGCCGCGCGCAGCGTAGCTCATGCGCTTGGAGTTGTTCTTGGTGATACGGACACGGCGCGTCTGTCCGACGCTCTCAAAGTGGCTCACGAGCAGCGGCACCTTGGCCATCTGCGCGCCCGAGAGCGTCTGCCGCGAGACCGGCAGCACGAACAGTGTGTCGTCGAGCGCGTTGTCGCGTGGAGCGCCACCATCGTCGCGTGTACGAGCGACGTTGCCTGCGCGTTCCTTGGACGATATCAGGAGCAGGTTGTCGAATGAGCGGCTGCGAGAGCGGAGCATCGGAGCCACGGGGGCCCTCGTCGCTGAGGCCGTGGGTGTTGCGGCTGTGCTCCCATTCGCTGGCTGCGTCATCACGTCGCTGGCGCTCGCGAACGGCGCCGCGGATTTGATGGCCGAACCGCGCGAGATGATAGATAGCGACGCGGCCGATGAGGCAATGACTGGCATCTTGGTGCTCTTGCTCTTGGACGACGACGAGCCCGAGGCTCGTGGGCGGCGTCGATGCGAGGCGCTGGATGCTCCTGAGCTCTTGGATGCCTTGGACGATGACGACGATGACGGCGACGAGGAGGCTGCTACATCGTTGGACTTGGCAGAAGTGCTGCGCGAACTACGCTTCGTACTCGACGACTTTGAAGGGGTGGGAGTGGTAGAGTCGGTCAGGGCGGCAGTCGGTGATGACGTAGTCGTCGACGCCGACGCCGACGCCGAGGGCGGCGACGACATTTTGGTTGCGCTCGAGAGTGCGAGAGCCGCTGGGCAGTGTCGAAGCGGATCAGGCGCTAGACGCGCTCATGAAGGAAGGGACGCAGTGGAGCCCGTCGCGGTGATCTGAGGCTAGACGCGGCACCAGGAGCGTCGGGCGAACGCCTCGTTGCACCAAGCCAAGACGAGATTGAGAGAGAGAGAGAGAGAGATATGAGCGAGCGAGAGATACGGCACGGCACGATGAAGCTAACTGACACGAAGCAGGTGACAATGTAGAAAAGAGAGAGAGATGCTTCGCGTGATGGAGAGGCGAGCGACTCACTAGAGATAGATGGATAGAGAGGGGAGGAGGTAGAGATAGAGAGATATCGTGATATCGTGATAGTGGGAGAGAGAGACAACAGAGCCAACGGCAGCTCTCGCGCGCTTCTCATACGCTGGCGCTTCTTCCTCTTTGAGTGACGCAAAGCCTGAAGGCTACTCGCACTGCTCCTCCTACTGCTGCGGCCCAATTCGGGGCGTTTGATTTGTGTTTGAGTTTGTTTTTACACGCGTAGGTGTCGATGCGGAGTACTCCCGGCTGACTTGTTCCTACCGACGTCGGGGAGTGAGCGAGTGAATGAGTGAGAGCGTATGCGCGTGAGTGGGTCGGTTGGGGGAGAGATTGGCGGGTGGATACGCTACGAACGCCGATTGTGCTAGATTGCTGGAATTGATTCGTGCGCACCCGCTTCGATATCGGTGGTTTGATGGTGATACAGCAAGTTATTAGGACAGGAAGGATATATGTGCGTGCGTGCGATAATTATCGTTGTACAGTGTATGAGGGAATGATGGTGGAGGGTTCGCAACATTACAATAACAAGGAGGAACCACACGAGGTCGAGGTTCGTCGAGGTTAGATGAGGTTCACGGGAGGGAGTATGGAGTCGTTATTTTGCAGGCGCCTGGGTTGTGGTGGTGGTGCTCGATGGCGGGTAGTATTTGCTGAACTTGTTGTGCAGCAACGAGAACCACGCCTCGACCGTGTGTCGCTTGATCGGCACCTCGATCTGCAATGGTCCGGCTTCTCGAACATGCTTGCGGTGGTAGTGTTCGGCCTGCGGGCAGTACAGCGGATTGTCGATGATGAACTCGTTGCTCGGGTCGTCGATCATCTCGATGGTACCGAAGCGCATCTTCTGTGAGCGATAGCGCGAGATCTCGGGTCCGGCGTACAGTATCGCCATCGGATGCGCTTGCGGCAACTCGGTCGTCGCCTCGTAGAGCGCGAACGGGATGCGCTCGATGATGGCGCTTTGATGCGGCAGTATGATCTTGATAGCGAGCTTGGCCCAGCACCGTATCGGCTGCTTGTTGATTCGCTCGCCCGACTTGTTGACGCGCCACTTGAGCGACGCCGCGTCAATGTCCTCGAGCGAGTACGAGAGAACCATGTGCTCGACGTCGCTCTTCTTGAGCTTGAGCTCCGAGATACCCGATGATACGTCGGCGTGGAACGAGCGAGTGATGACCGATACGACCCCACGCCACGCCGGTACATTGGCGATGATGTGTTGGTGCAAGATGGCGGTCTGGCGCTCGGGGAACACGCTCACTGGTCGGCCGTCAGGCTCATAGTCTAACAAACAACGATATGCATGTACAAGCGAATGCATCAACATCATCATCATCGCCAGTACTGGAGAGGTAAAGTGCAATGTCGCGTATCGTACCTCCGAAATCGAGGTTGCGAAGTTGCAGTTCGAGCGGTGTGATTCGAGCGTGAGCGGCTATAGCATGCATCCAATGCACGCGTTCTTCAGCCGTGGCAGTTCGAAAGTGATACACTCGAAATGGAGTTACAATCTGACCAGATAGATTCCCATATGCCCAATGAATGAATGAGCGAGTGAGTGAGTGAGTGAACCAATCAATCAAACAAACGGAATGCACACGCACACGCACGCGTACATTGAACATGAATGGTCCTCGTTGTGCAGCTTGCGATGCAGCAGAGGACGTGGTGGTGGTTTGTGTGTCATCGACGATCGAGATCACGGACGAGAGCTGGATGGCGCCCTTGGGAGCCTGCTCCTTCTCCTTGCGGTAGTAGAGCGTGTTGCCTCGCAGCTCAAAGTACCGCTGCCGCCATTGACGTCCAAGCACCGAGCTCGCAAGCAGACCCGCTCGCTCATCGCCTTGCTTCTCGATCATGCCGACCATGACCGGAAAGGCGGCGGGCGACAGCTGGCCGGGATGCTTGTCGATGGTCGGCATGTGCTTCTCGAACTTGCGCACGGCGGCAGTGAAGCAGGCCTCGCTCGCGACACGTCGGCGCTCGAGACGCGCGTACTCACACAGTCTCTTGACGTTCTCTTCGTACTCGGCGCCCGTGAACGAATCAAAGTCCTCGGATTCGAAGGCGGCACTCGCGGCAGCCATGGCGCCATCGTGCTCCTCAAGCGGCACCTCCCAGTTGCACTGGCGCATCCTCATGCACGCGTCGAGCCATTGCGCACGCAACGAGCTCACGGCTTGCGATCCGGCTGTCGTACGTGATGCCTGTACCGCACGCTGCTCTGACGCCTCGAACGCAGCAATCTCTTGGCGCAGTTGCGCAGACGAGACTACGAGCGGTTCGGTGCGCACGGCACTCGCGGTCCACTCGGGTGCCAGGTTCACGAACAACAGCTGCTGCGTGGTCTTGGAGGCCGAAGGCTTGAGTCGATCGCGTGGAGAGATTGGTAACGCAAGCTGAGGTGGTGATGAGGGCACTAGCGGTGGTGATGCTGGCGTTGTGGCTCTGGGAGGCGTTGCTGCTGATGGCGCTGATGGCGTTGATGTCGTTGATGGCGGTGATGTCGGTGTCGCAGGGGCAGCATCACGTGGCGGTGTCGAGGCGGCTCTCGGTGATACGAGGCCTCCTGCATCCACTGCCGAGACTGGTATCTGTGGTACGGCACCAAAGACGATCGGTGGCGGCGGCGCGATCGAGTCTGGCACGCGACTGGGTCGTGCGAGGAGGTTTTGCTCAAACGGTATCGGAGGCGGTAGTGGAGGTGGCGGTAGTGGCGCAGGGTAAAGAGGTGTGCCCACGATCAAGTCATCATTCGCAAGATTGAGCGTAGGAATATCCATAGATGAGTGAGCGACTCAACTAGAGATGGGTATGTGTGGGCGTGGTGGGGGGCAATCGATCGATAGATAGATTGATAGATTGTCGAGAGCGGAGAAGTGCGTGAGGCAGCCAAACAACATGCGACCTCTCGGCATCTCTCACTCTATCTCTCTTGCACCACGCCACCAAACTCACCAAACTCTCTCTCTCTTTGACGGCATTATAAGTATGACTACGTTCATTCATCGATACACTATTGTGGAAGATTGGACATGGCATTGAGTTGGCGTTTCTTGGCTTGAATACGATCGCGCAACTTCATCATCTTGGCGATGTCGGGCTCGGCGCTCTGCGGGAGAAGTTGGGAGAGTTCGAGTGCACGCTGCAAACACTGCAGTGCGCTCTCGATCTCGGCGATCGATGGCTCGGCTTCTGTGTACTTGATCTCCTCGAGCAGGTGGGCATAGATCATGGCAGCGATTCGAAGGTGCTTGAAGGCCTCGCCCGCGGCACCGGCTTCGAGCATGATCGATGCCCACACATTGTGCAGCCACGGATCGTGGGTGTTTGCATTCAGCAGCTCGAGAATCGCACTTAGAGCAGCCATGCGAGTGTCGGGACACAGTACAGCAGCTCTCAGAGGAACGAGGCTCCTGCCGTGGTGTAGATTCTCGATCCGATGAGTGGATGTCACGAACGAGGGCAACAAGGATCACGTACTCGTTGTAAGGACGTTGTGAGAGCAGCAGGGCACGACCGAGCCAGTATTGTGGTTCGCAGCCGGGAGACTGGCCCACGCTTCTCCACAAGGCGAGAGCCTTCTTAAGCGCTCGAATCGACTTTTTCAGATCGGCTACCGGTAGCACAGCAGTCAATAACAACACCAATAACAACGACAAAGTCGAGTTTCATGACAGGAGGCACTCGTTCGTACCTGCAGGAGGCACGATCTTGGCGTCGCCGTCTGTCACGAGCGTCGCCAAGAGATTGCTGTCCAGGTTGACGGAGCGCAGCAAGTAAACGTTTCCGATCTCAGCGTACATGAGAGCTGCCTCCTCGGTGCGATTCACGTGCTTCTCGAGTATCACAGCCCAGTTCTCCCACATCTCGGGCTCGGTACGCGATAGCAAGCGAATGTTGTCATAGAGCTGCTTGAGAGCCAATACCGAATTGACGGCCGTGTACTTGCACGAAATGGCTTTGGTGAGGTATGCTACCGCTTGCTGTGCGTGATGATGGAGAGCGACGACGAGTGAGTGCGCTGCTGATCGGCGGCAGGTGCCATCGTCCAACGTACGTTGATCTTGCCGGTGGAGAATAGCGTGCTGCCAATCCAGTAGTCAACTTCACAGTACTCGGGCCAGATCTCGAGCGCACGCTCGAAGCACTCGAGTGCATAGTTCCAAAGCCGATAGCGGCGCAGAAGAATGCCCAGGTTCTGGTGTTCGAATCGTCACCGCCTCAGCACCGAGCGCCAGACCCAAGCTCGAACCCCAGCGAGCGCATTCCGTACCTCTTGAACCTTGGCGCTTTCGGGACACACCTGAGCGGCACTCAAGAAGAGAGTCTCCTCGGAGTCCCAGTGAAAATTGCGTTGGTAGGTCAGGTTCGCATACGAGGCGATGATCGCAACGGCGACCAGCACCACGAGCGCCTTTCGAAGGAAGCGGCCGAGTCGCTCGAGAGTCGAAGAAGCTCCGGTATCGGTGGCAGGAGTGGCCTTTGGAGGCAATTCGTCGGTCACACGGCCGTGGTAGGCGACCGAAAGCACATAGGCCAATATCAAGCACAAACCGATCGAAGGCAGATACAGGAGGCGCTCGCCGATGAGCGTGCCGACCGGAAAGAACCAATTACTCGCGGGCACGAACGGAAAGATGGTCAAGCACACGAGGAACAGCAACACGCCAGCGGCATTGGCTGTAGGGGCAACGTGGCGCGAGCGCTTGGCGGCTGCCACGCTCGCCGGCGTCGAACGCAGTGAGAGCAAGAACTTGACACCGAGGACGGCCAGCAGCACGAACAGCGACGTGTAGAGAGCCACGGCCGGGGCGATGCGATCCCAGTCTTGCAGCGATTCGATCATTGGCACGCAGTTGAACGACCAATCGGCACTCATTTGCAACGGGAGCACGAGCAATTTAAAGTAGCGCCAGTGCACGTAAGCGTTCGAGAGGGATCGCAGGAGACGGTCGTCGATGAAGGCGATCGGATTCTCGAGGCGGCGATAGATCTCGACTGTGAACGAGACTGTCGCGCATACAGCCAGACACAATCAATGGACGGAGGGTTTCGGGCTTCTCGTCGGCATCGAGTCAATGCACGTACCAGTGATGATGCGGCGTAACCACAGGAAGGCCATAGCCACCGCGATGGTGATGACGATACGCACGAATGCCGCCACGTACCAGAGGCGCAGCGAGGGCTTCAAGCGCGAAGCGACACACAACTCGAACACTACAAAGAGGCCCAGCACCGTGAAGCCACTCTCCTTCGACAGCGTCGAGGCGATCGCAAGCACCATTGCCAGCTGCAGTCGAACGAACATGGCCACGCGCTCCGAGTTCTGTGCGTCGTGCACAATGAGTGACGGCGTCAGCATCGGATCAGGGTCGACAATGCCACGATGGCTTCAAGAACAGAGAGCGAGCGAGAGCATCCGAGCGCGGTACCATGGTCGCGTTGCGATAGACGATGAGGGCGAGCAGGTAGAAGACGCCGCACAGCATCTCGGCCCTTCCGACCAAGCCGCTGACGGCCTCGGTGTGGATCGGATGCACGGCGAACATCACACTCGCAACGACGGCCGTCTCTGGGGCGGCGATGGCAGCGGCGGGTGAGCGCGAGCATATGGCACGCGGCACGTGGTCACTCTCTGTTGCGGCAGCACGCACCGAAAGGCATCGGACACGCAGCGTGCTGGAGCAGCGCGTGGCCCAGCGGCACCAGCAAGACCGACACGACCGTGTGCAGCAACACGTTCCCGATGTGATAGCCTCGCGGCCCGAGAGCCTCGATCTCCTGCGTGTAGTTCTCGGGCCGCAGCGCGATGGCTTGCGTCAAGGTCGAGGTCGAGGTCGAGGTGGCATTCGAGGGCAGTGGCCGATGGTAGTACAAGACCATGCCGTTGGCAGGAGGGCGCACTCGCGAGGCACCCGGTTTGCGCGCCCAATCGTAGGCGCCCAAGCCCCACACCTCGTGCAGGTAGTGGTTGAGCCGGAACGACAGCACGGTCAGCGGCCGGTACGACTTGTGGCTGCCGTCGGAGCCGATGTCCTGGCCCCAGAAGTCCTTGCGCCACATCTCGAGCCAGCTGCCGCCCCAGTGAGCGTCGCCGTTCGAGATGATGGCAAAGTTGTCATCGAACGCGAAGCGGCCATCGAGCGAGTTCGAGTACACGCCGAAGCAGAGCGCCGCCACCAACACCACGACCACGACCAGATTCGACCGTGTGGCTGGGAACGACGACGATGATGTTGATGATGTTGTTGATGTATCTGGCGAGGTTGTGTTGGTTGCTGCTGTTCTGGGTGCCTTGTTGGTGTGGTGTGGGTGTTGGTGGTGCATGGCAGCGGGCGAGTGAGAGACTGCTCGTCGTCACGTCGGAACAGTGAGGTCATCGTGTCGTCGTGTCATCATATTCATCTATCCATAAATATCAGGATATCGAGAGCGAGCGAGCAGAGTGCGAGAGTGTTGGCCATTTCCTACATGTTGCGCCGATCTGGGTACAGCGCAACACTCAAACCCGGCCACTGGGTAAGCGTTGGTTTACGGTGTCATCAGTAGGGCTCTCGTGACGAGGCGAACAAGGGCCCGCTGGTAGAACCGATCAGGTTGAGGTCGAGGCGCGCTTTCGCGACCTAAACGTGCCGCCGTGCGCCGCCGCTATTGTGGGAGAGCCATCCCATCCCACTCGCTCGCTCGCCTGCCTGCTGCCAACTATCTATCGAGCGACCCGGGCTTCTCTGGGTCCTGTCTGCTCGACCTAGGTGGTGTTGATCAAGCTGGCTGGCTACTGGCACCCAACGAATCGAGCCGTGTGGGTATCGATCGATCGAGGTCATCCACAGTACCATTCGCTTGCTTGCCTGCTCCATCACACCACCACGCTCACAACCATCTCCTTTGATGATCGAGCGACACGATCCCTCCCCATTCAACCCCATCTCGAATCGAATCGAATCACACTCACACATACACATACACACAGATAGATACCCACGCACGTGAGGTGTTGTGAATGGCGCCAGGGGTCTTGGGGCCTCGGCCATTGCTGCTGGGCTTCGTGGTCGTGTACGTGCTGCTGGTCTTGTATCTGCTCTCGAGCCTCTCGACCGTACCACTCGCTCCCGCACCTCGATGCAGCAAGCTCGCGTTAGGCACGTCGGCCGGCTCGACGCCTGGTGATACACTCGCCCAACTCGTGCCGTCGTCCGCTATACCGTTCAAGTTCCACAAGGTCATGCACATCGAGGACCTCGGCGAGCAGGAGACCATGCTGCTCGACGAGATGTTCCAGGACGACCGCCGGCGCCACATCGAGATGCGCGAGGTGGTCGAGAAGGCTTGGAAGCATCTCGAGAGCACGCGACCGGATCTTGAGATCGACGAGGTGCTACGAGCCGATCGTGTGTTCGATCGACAGTACGGCACCGTGTACACGTTGGAGCTGGTGCGTGCACACACGCGATCGTCGTCAATGGTAGCAGCGATGCTGGTACTGATGATTCTGCTGTGGTATTCATCGACACGATTCGACACGATTCGATACGATAGAACATACACAACGTCTCGATGCCACAGCAGCAGTACACGCGTACCATGCAGCTCTATCGTCCGACGCTACCGGTGACTATCGTCAAGTCCGACCTCTCGCTCCCCAGGACGCGCATCAACATCATCGTCACCATCTACAATCGCTGTGCGCTCTTCAAGAGCTTCCTCGAGACGCTCGTGACTCGCCACGGCGACCAGAACCTACGACTGGTGGTCGCTGACTTTGCGAGCACCGAATGCAACGTTCGCTCGTTGCTCGAGGAGTCGTTGCCGACCAGCAAGTTCCTCTATCTGTCGCTGCCGCCGCCGTTCGTCAAGGTCACTGCATTGCAGAAGGCCATCGATCTCGTGTCGAACTCGCTCGACGAGTTGCTGTTCATGTGCGATGTCGATATCGTGATCCCGACGGGCTTCTTTGATATCTTGCGCAGGTACCATGAAGCTTGCCGTGCGCACTTCTACCGTGTCGTTGCTCTGTTGCCTGACGCTGCCATGCATTCTCGCGGCAGAGAAACCATCCAAGGCGTACAGGCCATGGTACCAGTGTGCTTCTCGCTCTACCAAGATCAACCCGAGGTCGCCATTAGCACCAATGGCTTCTGGCGCACGTACGGTTATGCCGTGATCGGAATCTACAAGTCCGATCTCATGAGCGTTGGTGGCTACCGCGAGGCGACCTCGTGGCGTGGCGAGGATCGGGACCTCATCACACGCCTCGTCAATGCTGGATACAAGATCTTTCGTTCGCAGGAGGTGGGTCTATTCCACCGATGGCATGAGGTACTGAGCAGCGAGCACTTGTGAGTCGCAATTCATGCGATTCGCTCATTCATTCATACATTCGTTTGTTGAAACTACCTCGATACGTTCGTTCAGGCCGAGCCTTGGCGAAAGTGTCACGAGCTTCTCGATGCTCAAGATCGGCTCGATTGCGAATCGGTACAATTCGACAAGGTCGGCGACAAGCAACGCGTGGGCAAGATGTACATTCAGGCGATCGAGGACCTCAAACGCATGAGCAAGCGCGAGAAGGAGCTCACATGCCCGCCGATCAAGATCTTCGTCTATCCGCTGCCCGAGAGGTTCACGCTCACGCCATTGCGGCTCAACGCGGCGCAGAAGCCAGCGTTGCCCGACGATTGTGCCAACAACCATTACTCGGGCGAGGTCACGATCCATCGTTCGATTCTCCTTTCCAAGTTCAGCACGTTCGATGCAGCCAGTGCCGACTTTTTCTACGTGCCCGTGTACAGTACGTTGTGATTGTGTTGCCCCGAGGCAAGAGGCGCACCTCACGACAGGTCATTCACTCACTCTGAACGCGCTGCTTCTTCTCGCGAATGCATGTAGACTCATGCCACAAGTCAGTGGCGCGGCTGCAATCACAACGAGTCGACGATTCCTTGCTCGAAGCGGCGTATCGCCACGTACAGACCGAGTATGGACACCTGAATCGTTCGGCTGGCATGAATCACATCTGGACCTTTGCCGAGCACGTATCGTCGAACATTGAGGCGCATCTCAAGTTCACCAAAAAGTACGATACTGCAGCGGCGATCGACGCCACACGCACGCAACAGCTCACTAATCAGAGGAGCAACACTGGCACCTGGCATGGCAGCTCGATCATCGTGACCACGAACGGCGACCGTAGCGGCGCCTACTCGCCGTGGAAGGACATTGTCATACCACCGAACCTCGAGTCGCAGATCAAGCCCGTTTGGCCCGAGCCGCGCTTCTTGTTGGCTGATGAGCGCGAGTACACGGCGTCGTTCGGCGGCAGCGTGGTGGATTGCTCGACGTGCCCACCGCATTGGCCACGTTGCTGTGAGAGCACCAACGTCGTGCGTAGCTTCATTCGCGAGCATCTGACGCAATACGACGACTTTGCGATCGTCGAGTCGCGCCACGCGCCATCCTACGCGTCGAACATGCGAAGGAGCAACTTTTGCCTCTGTCCACCGGGACGCTCGGGCGTCTTCGTGCGCCCGTACGAAGCCATCCTCTCGGGCTGCATCCCGGTCGTCTTCTCGCCACACGTCGATCTCGCGTTCGCTGGCGTGATCGAATACGACAAGTTCGTCATCTACTACGACATCGAAAAGCTCCCGCAGCTCGCCACCTACCTGCGCTCAGTCTCTCAGGAGGAGATCGTCAAGCGCCGCTTGGCCATGGAGAAGATTTGGCGCCGCCTCATGTTCAACACCATCATGGAGGAGGGCGACGCCGTTTCCACCATGATGGAGCTGCTGACGGCTCGCAAGTGCCGCGCCACAGCCGGTGTCACTTCGGGACATTCTCTTGTGTCACCCTAGCTCTCTCTCTCTCTCTCTCTCTCTCTCTCTCTCTCTCTCTCTCCCTCCCTCCAATGCGCTGCCGGCTGTTGGTACTTTGTACTGTATCATGTTGTTGGGTGGTTCAGTTGTACATATCGCGAATCCGTCCTCCATCCAATCAATCCAATCCAATCCAATCGTCAATCCAATCCTATCCTACTCGGACTTGCTATTGTTGTCACAACCAATTGGTGACCCTATTCGCGTTCTCTCGCTATGATCCTTGCTGACTTGGTGCTGGCAGTTGAGCGATTGACGCTAAGCGCCAACGTTCGAGCGTACACACCATCTGCCAATGCTCGGGCGTAATCTCTTGGTCCCCGAACGTGGCCGCTATCAGCCGTACGAGGTTCAGCCATAGATGCACCGCATCGGTCGTGGTGGTGGCATCGCGCTGTCGCTGCTCGACAAAGTGCGACTGCACCAACTGGCACATGGTCTCGTTGCATGGAGCGACCTCGAGCTCGCGAACGTACGACAAGTACGCTCGAAGTTCGTCCCAGTTCCCGAGGTCGTTCGAGCCGAGATCCACCACTCGAGTCATCACCGACGAGTGTGGCACAGCCATCGTGCAATCACACTGTGATCATGCTTGGGTGAGTGCAAAGCGCAACCAACCAGGCACCTTGGAGCGAATGCTGGCGCACCGTGAAGATCGAGCGGCCCTCAGACAGCACCAGCACCGGCAGATCGGCTTGAAACTCGTTGCGGTGGAACTGAAAGTTGTACTGCACTCGCTGCCACATGATGAGCTCGCTCAAAGCGCGGACATTCAACACGCCTTGATACATAGGAATCGAGAATGGAGCCAGTGAGCCACAAGGCAACCTCACGCATTCGGTCTCACCATACCTTGTTGTTCGAGGGTTCCAGTGGTGAAGCGACACTCATCGACGATCACAAAAGTACTGTCGGACAGTTGCAATGCTCCCGAGAGTAGCCTGCGCAGTTGGCACGAATGCGTGAGTGTCTTCGGTTCGACGCGAAATACTATCTCGTAAGGGACGCACCTACCTTGGCCGTAATCCATGCGAGGAACGAATGGAATGGTGTTCAGCGCCTCGAGCAGCATCGGCAGATACACTGACCTTGGCAGCAGCAATGGCATCAAGGATGCGATTCGAGCCACCACGGCACCGCTGCAGCCAACGACGTTGAGTGCGAACTTGCCGATGCAGAGGGCCTCGTGCCTGCGCAGCACCCGGGACACCATGTTGCACAGCAGGTAGTTGGCGGCCATCTCGGCGGCGGCTTGCAGCTCGCCTCCGGCCATCGCACACTCGGGAACGAGAGCAGTCGCCAGCATGCGAATCACTCGATTGCGCAGCTCCAGTACGTTGGCTCGCGAATGCCACAATGGAGAAGCGCTCATGGCGCTGATGAGCGGATTGCCGTTGCCTCCAATGGCGCGGTATGCCACAGCATGCAGCCGTGGAGCGTGAGACACCGA
>ERZ778019.2499-NODE-2499-length-17255-cov-11.378256_pt1 | contig 17255 bp, 19 predicted proteins | sample MGYA00375749_ERZ778019 | MGnify/ENA primary metagenome ERZ778019 (study PRJEB29350, sample SAMN05389821) | bioreactor metagenome | isolation source: Ammonium sulfate bioreactor | place: South Africa: University of Cape Town | collected 2014-03-17 ... | reverse complement strand
TAGTTGTTGTTGTTTTCAAAGAAGTCGATTGCTGTGTTGTTGACTTGAGGGTTGTGGTCGTCGTCGTAATTGTAGTTGTCAACTTGACGGTTGTAGTCGGGGTAGTTCTAGTTGTTGAGTTGAGGGTTGTGGTCGTCGCCGTCGTGGTAGTTATAGTTGTTGACTTCAAAGTTGTAGGGGTTGCCCTAGTAGTTATGGTTATTGACTTGAGGGATGTGGTCGTCGTTGTAGTTTTAGTTGTTGACTTGAGAGTTGTAGTCGTCGTAGTAGTAGTTGTTTCTACTTCTTCTGATTCTTCACTCCTCTTGTAGGGGTTGATTGTTTTTAAAACATCATTAATTTGATAGTGAACACCGAATTTACTTATTATATTTGCGAAATTGCTTTGGTTATTACAACGATTATAATTACAACTAAACATTAATTTTTCTTCGTTGTCCCTTGATTGTAAATCAAGATATAATGTATAATAAATTCCTATGTATTCGTTGTTTATACAATCTCGTTCAATTTCATATTCTTGGTATTGTCGAGACAGTTGTGCTGCACAATTAGTACCCGTACATTGTTCAGTTGGATCCTCACTAATATAACATTGTTTAATCTCTATAAAAAATCATAATTAAACATAATATTTCGCTTTACGTAGCCGAAATGGCTTTATTTAATGACGAACCTGTTACTTCTTCATTGTCACCAAACGCATATGGAATTACTTCGCTTGTTAAATCAACAAAATCGTTTTCAATAAACCAATTTAAAAGATGTTGAGATTCATTAAAATATATTTCTTCACAACCTTCAAATGAACATGCATATTCAAGAAAATGCACAGCGTATATGTCGGTTTTCATCTCTGCTGTAAGTAATGTATCAATTCGAATAAACTCTTCAGATAGATCATAATCAAATAAATGTTGAGTAAGCTGAATCTTTATTTCATGTTTACCATGATTAATGCGAAGTTCGATACGACAGAGGCAATCCGACTCATCAATAGAACTCTCACATTCAGTAAGCTCTAAGTCATTGATTTGATCATATACATCTGCGATACTAAATTCAGCGAATGTCAGCATTATTGGGTATTGGTCATCAGTAGTTCGACATTGGAGAGAAAAACTGCATGAAATTGTCACTAAGAATATGAACAATACTAACCAATTCATTTTGCAAACGAATGAATGAATGAATGGATCAATGAAGTCATATACATATATTTGACTAAAGAAAAAAACAGTCCTATTAATCAATCATACGATATTACATTTTAATTTGTATTTACGCGTATATCACGTATGTTTATGATAGGGAAATTCAATTTTATTCAACATTTTATGTTATATGTTATTTACTTTAGCAAAACAAAAAGACCTTCACCCTCATTTAAAAAAAATCATTTCTAAGGTTCTCGAACAAGATCATGCAATTGTCGACCACTTAATGTTCCAATACACATTAAAGCTTTCCATCGATTGACTTCATACATCATTTCATAGAGACGCCATACTCGAAATGAACATGTTTTTTGTCGTTTCCATTCAAGTTCAACAGGATCCCATTCATCATTAATTATTATCCACATAAAATCTAATGTTACCTTGTCGTCACGTGATAATGATGATAGATTATTGATGATACCAAAAAACGTTAAGAATTGATCAATTGACCAATTTTCAAGTGCGATATTGCCAATAAATGACACGAGAGATAATTTTGTTAGAACAGAAACAGTAATTAAAAGTAAAAGTTGAGCATAGAATATTAAATAGAATATAGTTGTTAGAAATTTAACTGTTCGAAAACCGATTTTATATGTTGATTCTTTTCGTGATGGTTTAATTAAACGTTCACTTTGTATTTCACCTCGATCACGTGCTTTTGCAAATAATGAATAAATACCATTCAACGACAGATAAGGAACTAAACTGAATAGATTAAATTGTAAATTGAATATCCATCGATGAAAATAATACAATCGTTGACCAATTGATGCATTCCAATAGTATGCAACTCGAAGTAAACCAAAAACAAGTAAGAAATTAATGGCTACAAATTCGAAATAAGTCACAATTTGATAATAGATATCCGGAAAAGATGTTCGATAGTAAAGAAAATTTTGGTAAATAACAAATACATTGTAAAATGGTAAACCAATCGAACAAAGACCACTGATAAAAAGAGCAATGTCAAATTGATTGGAGAACTTATGGTCGATCTGATTTCGAACTTCATCATCGCCGTAGTATTTGAATTCGTTAAATTGAAGTTCAGATTCGTTTTCTTTTTCAGCCATTCGAAAATCAATAAAAAAACATTATTGATAGACTTTCTTTTTATTCGTATTCCATTGATATTGAATACATATTTTTATTAAAAACATATGTTACCATATCACACTCTCATTTGATGAAAAACAGATTGATGTCTCAAGAAGACAATTGCATATTCAATATATTAAATCGATTCTTTTTCGAACTAAAACAGAATATTAATAATAGATATCGTATATAGTTAAACGCACCTTGCTTCACCTTTCTATATCTTATCTCTCATGTGTGCTAACAAAAAGAACATAAATTTTATTGTCTTTTTTTCTTTCAAATCATGTTGCAACTACTCGTAACTATTGTAATACTAATTGTTTGCAGTAGCAATGAAATTGTACAATCATCGATAATAAAACCTCATCATATTCGTATTCAACATGTTGATGTTGATACACATTCTGATATTGTCATTGATACGCAAACACCACATTTTTCATGGCAATTAGATGACGATGGTCATTCGATACGAAATATTCGACAAAAAGCCTATCATATCTATGTAACTGTTGATACAACGAATGAAATCGTTTGGGATAGTGGTTATGTACCATCATCTGCATCGATACATATTCGTTATGCAGGTGCTCGTCTTCTATCTGATACACGCTATTCAGTAAATATCAAATACTATACTGAACAATCTGAAAGTCAATGGGCAACTGCTCGTTTTCGAACTGCATTGTTCTCGCTCGATGATTGGAGTGGTCAATGGATTGGCAGTGAAAAGATCAATATGAATCAATTACGTACAATAACAAATATCAAATCATCAGGTGTCAAATCAGCTACAGCTTTCATCAGTGGTATTGGCTATTATCAGTTGTTTGTCGAAGGTGAACTCATCGATCCATCACGACGACTCGATATTGGATGGACAACTTATCAACAACGAACACTCTATACTTCCTATGATCTTACCAGTGTCTTTCAGACAAGTGGTGCCAAAGGTATTGGCATTATGTTAGGTCAAGGTTGGTATAATAAACAACAATGGGCCGTTGGTTTAGGTCCTCGTATTGAACTCGCATTAGAATACGGACCACCTCGTGCAATCTTACAATTGAATATTGTTTATAATGATGGTACCAGTCAATCGGTTGTTACAGATACGAATTGGTTAGGTCGAGAAGGTGAACATCGTATCGATTCGGTTTATATGGGTACAATTGTTGATTTGCGAGCAGTACGTTCATGTTGGTCATGTGCAAATTTCAGTGATCCATATTCATTATGGATAAATGCATCAACATTATCATCACCCGTTAATTTCACTGCTGGTGGTCAATTTTCATTACAGATCATGGATCCTATTCGTATTGGTCCGAATGCACTTCACATTGCAACATCTGGTAATATTGGTAATGTTGTTGGTGTTCAAGGTGGTAGTCTAACAGATGGTGGGGTACTTAAACCTATTTCACAAACGTTAATCAATGGTCAACTATTTGATCTTGGTCAAAACTTTGCTGGATGGTGTAAACTCTCGTCAATCAATGCATCTCAATCAACTATCATACAATTACGACATGCTGAACTTCTATATTCACCCGGCGTAAATGGTATTGATTTCGGAGGATTATACTATGAAAATCTACATAGTATTGCAGCAATGGATACGTTCATATTAAATGGTACAGGCAACGAAACATTTGAACCTGTATTTACCTATCATGGTTTTCGATATTTATTAGTCAATGGATTCGATAAGTTAACGAAAGATAATGTCGAATGTTATGCAGCACATACAGAAACGAAACTCATTGGTAATTTTACTAGTAGTAGTACAGTTTTAAATCAAATTCAACATAATATTTTGTGGTCACAATTGAGTAATTCAATGTCGTTACCAACTGATTGTCCTCAACGAAATGAACGTCGAGGTTGGATGGGCGATGCTGGTCTTAGTATCGATGAAACACTCTTCAATTTCGATTTAACAAATTTTTATCTCAACTTTTTAACTATGATCCAAGATAATCAAGGACCTGATGGTGCAGTTAGTGATACGGTTCCATTTACGGTCGGTTATAGTCCTGCTGATCCTAATTGGGGAACAGCATATCTAACAATTCCTTGGTATTTGTATGAACATACAGGTGATCTTGGTATTATTGAAAAATATTATAAAGGTATTCAAGCATGGGTCGATTGTTTAACTGTTCAATATCAACAAACAGGATTAGCTAATTTCTTTCATCATTGGGGTGATTGGGAACCAGTTAATAAAACTGCAAATCAATCATTGGTTTCTTCGTATCCTTATCTTCGTGATGTGAATACATTTGTTAATATGAGTAAATTATTAAATCGTACAGATAATGTTGAGAAATATAGTCAACTCTATCAAAGATTAGCAGAAGAATATCATCGTGTATTTTACAATACATCATTAGGCGCCTATGTTGATGGTAGTCAAGCAATGAATATTCTTCCACTTTCTTTACCAGGCGTTGTACCTGAACAACTTCGCTCTCAAGTGTTGAAATCTTTAGTTACAAATATTGTTAGTACAGGTTATTTTACTGGTGGTATTGTGAGTGTCAATGCATTGTATCCACTTCTTTCAAAAGAAGGACATCATGATCTAGCATTGCAACTTGCACAAAGTACATCCTATCCATCGTATGGTTTTATGTCCAATAATGATATTCAAAATGCGACAACTGTTTGGGAGCAATGGAATACATTACCACAAGGAGCACGTAGTTCGTTGAATCATCATATGTTTAGTACGATTGGCGCATGGTTCTATCGATATGTTGCTGGTATTGAATTGAATGCTCTCGAAACGATTACAATCTATCCTCGAATGTCATATGATCCTTCTCTTCTTGCTGAAGTCGATACGGAAGTTGTTACAATCAAAGGATCGATTCGGGTACAATGGGCTCGTGTATCACAAGATGTTCTTTCGCTATCAACATCGATTCCGAACAATGCTGAAGCAATTGTATCATTCGATCGATTACTTGAAAAAGGACAGTGTGTGAAATTGATGTGTAATGACGAGATCATTTGGATGAGAGGCGAGAAAAATTTATTCGGGGATGTGTATGAAGATGAATCGACAGGTGTAATGTCAGTTCGAATTGCATCAGGCAATTATAATTTTGTTGCATATTGGCAATAAGGATCAAATAAAGGATTTTATTATTCTTTTTCTTAGAGATTATTTGCATATTGTTCTCTAAGTTGTTTTAATTGATTGATAAATTGTTCGAAATTTTCAATTGATTGTCCATATTCGAATGTAACTTTTTTATTGATATCTGGCCAATCGATTTGAATCCATTCAGCTCCACCGTCTGCACAATCGGGACAGCCAATTGTTTCATTTAATAATCGAAATTGTTTTAAATCGACAAGACTAACTAATTGATTCCATTGTTGAGATGAATAGGAATTTTGTTGTTCGACATTTGGATATGAAGGTTGAGGATAATTTGGTTCTTTAATGGCTAATAATTGATATGGATTCGATGTTATATTAATTGATCGACGACAATAACCAATACATTTTCCAAATGATGTTCCACTTGAAATTGAAACAATTTGCTTTTTTTTATGACATCTACCGTTGATTGTCGTTAAAGAACAGATCAACAAAATTGATAAATACAGTAATCCTTTCAGCATTTCAAAATAACGATATGATAGATATTATGCTTATGCACATCGATTTATATTTTAAAAAAAAAGAACAATAATAAATGCATTTTCTTCTGTCGGCAGATGGTACTAATGAATATTTATTTATAATTCAATCTTTTCTTTACCTATACTCGAAAAGATGTGTTCTAAATAAACATTTGGTTACACCTTCATTTTTGTTTTATTTTATGATAAGAAATAAAAGAAAATGAGTATTTAAATGCTCGTTAGTTGTATAATAAAATAAAGAGAAAAAAAATGCATCTACTTTGCGTGTTTTTGATAATCGTTGTTTATGGAACGAGACCAGTTGAGTCTCAACAACGACCAAATATTATTATGGTCTTAGGTGATGATTTGGGCTATTGTGAAACCGAACCATATGCTTGTGCTATACCGGCAGGACATAGTCAACCGCCAATTGCTACACCAAATATTCTTAAATTTGCTCACGAAGGTTTAAAATTTCTTAATAGTTACGCTGGTGCTCCCGTATGTGCTCCGTCGAGATGTACTTTGATGACAGGAAAACATTCTGGACATGCAACCATTCGAGGTAATAAAGGTTTTCAAGACAGTGATTGGCCATTAGAACCCAATGATACAACTGTTGCTCAAGTACTCAAATCGGCTGGTTATTCTACGGCATTAGTCGGTAAATGGGGTTTAGGTGATTTAAATACGACTGGTTGGGTACGAAAACATGGTTTTGACTATTTCTATGGCGTTACAAATCAAAATTTAGCACATAACTACTATCCTGACTATGTATTGGAAAATGAAAATGAAATACCATTACCATTGAATAAAGGTGCATCACGACATCGATGTATGAATCAACCATGGACGTGTAATTATACGCATGATCTTTTTACTCATCAAGCATTCGAATGGATTACAAATCAAACACGAAATCCAACGAAACAACCATTCTTCTTGTATTTATCATGGACTCTTCCACACGCTGGTGGATGGTTCGGAGTAATTGAAAGTGGAGAACCGGTACCTAATAATGAACCATTCAATGGAACAACATGGCCCATTGTTGAACAAGATCATGCAGCGATGATTAGCTCTTATTTAGATCGAGATTTTGGACGATTAATGGCGTTACTTAAACAATTAGGAATTGATAATGATACATTAGTATGGTTTGCATCGGACAATGGTGCTCATAATGAAGGTGGTCATTCGTATACATTCTTTAATAGTACTGGTCCATTGCGAGGCTTTAAACGTTCATTGTACGAAGGTGGAGTTCGTACTCCACAGATCATTCGTTGGCCAAATATGATCGAACCAAATACGACAACAGATTTTATCACGACATTTGAAGATTTTCTTCCAACACTTGCTGAATTAGCTGGTGCTCAACAATTACCCAAAGCAATTGATGGTTTGTCCATTGTGCCATTATTGATGAACAATCGAACAGCTCAACCGAAACATGAATATATCTATTTTGAATTTTGTACAAATTTCACATGGGGTAATGCTGTTCGATGGCAAACTTGGAAATTAGTTCGTTTCAGTGTTGATAAACCTTATCAATTGTATAATTTACATGAAGATATTAGCGAAACTAATGATGTATCGAAACAACATCCTGATATTGTTGCACAATTGACTCAATATGCTAGAGAAGCTCATACAGATTCGGCTGCATTTCCAATACATAACTGTGTGAATAGTGTTGTGCATTAGCCTGCACAAACATGAAAATATAATGACATTTTACTTTTGTTTTCTTTCTCTTAAATTTCGTACAGTTTTCTTTGATTAAAGATGGACGACAACGACAACAAAAAAAAACGTTTGTTTTTATAATTTTAGACAAGCAAAAATTCTAATACTAACATTTTTATATGTGATTATATGGAAAACAAAACGGACAACACAATAAGTAGACTATGTCGTAGTTATAAACATCGAAAACACTCGGAAAACTTGATGATACATTTTTTTAAAATATGAAGAGATCATATGTTTATTTCTTCGTCATTTAATTTATATGAGCCAATTGGTCAATATTTTCAGTTGATACATCAGACGAAATATTTTGTTCTTGATTTTCTTCTTCAGCTTCATGTTCTTCTGCGTTTAATTGTTCATTAATAACAATTGGCTCTTCTTCAGTTGAAGACGGTTGGCTGTTATTATTTGAATTATTACGTCTTCTACGAAAGATTAAAGCCATTATACCACCTGCAGTAAGACCAGATCCAGCACCTACAGCTGCAGAAGTTGATGCAGCTACTGCTCCAGTTGCTCCAGCAGATTGACAGAGAGCAAATAAACTTCCAGCTGCTGTTGTTGATGTTTGCATCGATGCTGCAATACTACCAGCTGCAACACCAGCCGACGTAAATCCAACTGCACCTAGTGTAGGTATGATGGCAAGTGGTGCTACTACGCCGATTGGTACACCTACGACGAGAGCTTTAGTAGATGTAGAGCTATTGTTCCATTTGTCTCTTGCGGTATTGGCTGTACTTCTTATGTTTTCTCCAGCTTGTGCAGCATATTTCCTAAATGCGGCATTTATATCGCGTGCTCTCTCAAAAAAATTCGTTGAACTATCTTCACCAGTAGCGTGTGACGTCATTGGTTAGAGATCAGCAAGCGAGAAAATGAAAACAAATTTTTTTCTTTGCGTCGTCATTTATTCTAATTTCCTGTTGTGAAATCATAGAAAGAACGACGAGAAAGAAACAAACATCTGTCACTCGTTCGTACATACAAGAGGCCAGCCATCGAACCACTTAGCTGACGAAAATTTTCCTCTCTAATGATTTCGGTTATATATGAAGAAAAGAATCAAATTAAACCCAACAAACTAGAACTAAAGACATCGCTGACACACAAGAATCAAAGAAAAAAAAAGAAACGAACAAAAATTTCATTGTAGTATAGATGGCATAGGTGTAGAGAATTCTTATATAAATCGAACGTTTATTATTTTTATAAGAAAAAATAAAAATAAAAGATCTTATTTATTCATAGTTTCGTTTGATTCACCAGATTTTGTTCGATACATTGCAGCTGTTATACCACCTACAGTAAGGCCCGATCCAACACCTACAGCTGCAGAAGTCGATGCAGCTACTGCTCCAGTTGCTCCAGCTGACTGTGCAAGAGCAAATAAACTTCCAGCGGTCGTTGATGCTGTTTGCATCGATGCTGCAATACTGCCAGCTGCGACACCAGCTGACGTGAATCCAATTGCACCCAGAGCCGGGATAACAGTAAATGGTACTGCTAAAGCAGCTCCTGTTCCAGCAATAGCGGTTTTTGTAATTGTGGAACTTTCTTGCCAAGCGTCTTTTGCAGCATTACCTGTACTTTTCATCGCACTTCCAGCTTGTGTCGCATAATTCATAAATAAGGAATTAACGTCGCATGCTCTTTCGAAAAAACTCTTCGTATTACTTCCATCCGTCGAATCAGATGCCATATTATCAAATCGAATGTATATGTTCTTATTTCTAACTATCTGAAAGCAAAATCTAAAAACCGTATTGATTTATTACTTAGCATATGGACATAAAAAGAAACAAAAAACATCAAAATATGTTTTTTCTTTTCTTTTGCTAGGAGAACGAACTATATTTTTTTCTCTTTCTCTATGACGTCCTTTGTTCGTTCTCCTACTATTGGAATGCGATCTTGTGTTTTTTTCATCTCGTGTGAATGCATAGAAGCGTGAATTGATTTCGAATAAAGTTTGCGTGGCAAGCGAACATCCTAAGTATCCTATATATGAAGTTTTATTTTCTTTTGATAAATCATGCAATTTCTATGGCAAACATTGAAATAGACAGTATCAAATTTTCGATAATAATAAGTAAATGTTATATTTCTGTTCACCTTCAATATTTTGATTGCTACCGTTAGAATTGTTTTGATTAAGTGCAAGAGTTACACCACCAGCACCAAGACCTACACTTATAGGAGCTGATAAAGCTAAAGTACCAGTTGCTCCAGCTGATTGTGCAAGAGCAAATAAACTTCCAGCTGCTGTTGTTGATGTTTGCATCGATGCTGCTAAACTACCAGCTGCAACACCAGCCGACGTAAATCCAACTGCACCCAAGACCGGTATAATAATCAATGGTGCTGTTAAAGCAGCTCCTGTTCCAACAATAGCTGCTTTTGTAGTTGTTGAACTATCATTCCATTTGTCTTTTACAATACTTCCAGCTTTTTTAGCGTAATCTAAAGCCACCGACTTTAAATTATATTTTTCATCATTGATTGTATCCAGAGTCATTGGATTGGTTAAATGCATCATCATATATAAAAAAAGTAAAAAACGAACGTCATAGATAAAAGAACAAAAGAAACGTAAATATATAGATGGGGCTTTATAAAAACATCAAACTGCTCTTAGTATCCCAATTTGATTAGGATGAACATGAATGACATCAAATCGATTACTTCTAAGTTGTGGCGTATTTCGCGTTGTTATAAATCCAACCATGATTAAACATATCGATGTAACCAAACTAACGACTGTATATGCCCAAGAAAATAGCTCATCAATAATCAAATCATGAATTATAAAAATAATTGTTGGAAAACGTAATATACTTAAAAGTAATATTAATACAAGTAGACGCCGAATGATTGTCAAATCTCGTATATTTCGTTGTCGTTGTTGTGCTGGAATAATTGCTGTTGCTGCTTGTGATGTTTGTCTCATAAATGATGTTATCCATAGGTACATGAGGACAATTGATATCAGTGGAATGAAATACAAAGTAAAAATCAAATACATTGATCCATGAATATCTGAATGTGAAACAAGACAATATTGTTCTGTGGGTAATTGAACATAGTATAAGAATAATGCTGGTAAAGTCAAACAAAATACAAATAACCATTGAACTATGATGATTTTAATATACAAAGAAAAATTGATTAAAAATCTTTTCTGATAGAAAACAATTCGACATAAACGATAGAATGCTTGTAGACAATAACTATAATAGATCGAACCTTCGAAAATATCGTATAGAAAACCCCATATCTGACAAAAACTAAGATTGTATGTTAGAAAACCGTTCGTTAAACTTGAAATAATCATAACAAAACTGACTATTAATGTTACAAGTACAGCAATACAAGTATTGCAAAGAAGTAGTATCGGTACATCTTGTCGATTTTGTCGAGCACGTTTAATTTTAATTAAAATAAATATATAAATTCCGATAGCTATGAATATGAGAGAATAATTAGTAATTCCAAGAATAGTAGTTAGTGTTACCATTTATGTTATGTTAAATCAAAATTTCTACTCGTTGACAATTTTCAGATGAACACACATCATTCTAAAATTACATGCACTTCTTTTTTTTCTGTCGGATTATTAAAGATTTATGATAATTCAAAAGCTTGGGACTCCATTCTTTGAAAAAGAATTAAAAGATATGCTTAAGTTCAATGTACGAATGCAGATTAAGAAAGTAATGATAAAAAAAAATGTCTTCTGAATAATCTCAGATAACTGTCAATAACTGTTTTAATACGCAAACGAACGATAGAGTTCTTCATTCTTTTGTGCTTCTTCAAGAGTATTGTAGACAGGATTAAATCTTAACCATTGACGTGTTCGTTCTGGAACTTGTTCTAAAATTTCTCGAGCAACACGTATTTGAACTTCAGGTCGAAAGAGCCATCGTCGACTGTAGCCTAGAACAACCATAGGTCGTGGCTGATCGGTTTTATTCGGTGTTCCTCGATGTATATGTCGAACATCTCGAATAAGTACATCGCCTCGTTTCATGAGAACTTGTTGGATCGGTATTTCACCTGATTTAATACGACGAAGTGCTTCGTCTTTAGGTAACATATGTGTTGACAAAGTCATTTCAAATGGTCCATTCTCGGGAGTACAATCAACAAGTGCAAAATTAACTGCTAATTGATAGGGTGGTGTTTCATGTTCCCATTCGGGAAATAATGATTGAGTATCACGATGTAATTCTTGATATTCAGATCCTTGACATGGAGTATCCGTAGCAAGTTGACAAAAAACTCCATCAGCACCGACAAGTTCAGTGACAATGGCCATGATAATATCATTGTCAATGATTGCTGGATCTGTCCATGGCGAACAAAATGATGGAGTAATATAATAACGATTTGGCCCTCGATTTCCTTTACCACCTTCCATACGAATATTTTCTTCTAGAAGTGGTTGAAAAACTCGATTGAGTTCATCGATTTTATCTACGGGTAGAACATTAGGAATAATCGTCGAACCCGTACGACGAACTTCATCTGCACGCTCTTTAATCCACGCAATATCCAGTGCACGATTGTCCTGTGAAGTCATGTTGATCAATTTTTTTGTTTTATCGACGTGTGAAAATAAAAACTAACGAAGAAATATACACCTGACGCTCCTTTTCTTTATCTATATTATATACTCTTTTTCGTTCTTAATCTAACAACAAACACATTTCAGAAGAAAAAAAAATGTTAACGTCATGTGAAATATGAATTATTCAATTGTGAATATGTATTTCCGATTAATTCTGCAGTTCGATCACCACTTAATTCCCAAAACATAGCACCAGCTAAATGTTCTTGTAAAATATAATTATTCTTGTTTGTATTCGATTCGAGATCATCATAACTTATCCATACACCTTTATCTCTATTGAATAGAAACGGTACTTTCGATTGATCATCCCAAAAACGTGTAAACACAGGTACATAATTCTTTTTCAAATCATCATATGTCAATACGGGACTTTCACATGCACTCGAGGCAAGTTGAGAGTATCCATTCATTTCTGTATTTGTTACTCCTATAATTCGAATAAATAGATATGAATATGATGATTATATACGTAGCTATACCTTGCCAAACACGTCCGTATAAAGGAAAGCCAAGAACTAATTGTTCAGAACGAGCACCTGCATTTATATAACCTTGAATAGCTGCATGACAATTATATTTCGATTTCAAATATGACGGTGGTTCATCCGTTGTGTTTTCATTATCATTTTTATACAACGGTGCGTTATGACCTGTTTGCTTATCCCAACTACCATGAAAATCGTAGGTCATAATATTGAACCAATCGAGATATTTCGACATGCCTGGCACATCTAAATCAGCAATACGTTCAGTACCAGCACCAGTACTATAGAAAAAAACATTTATAATTTTTTTTAAATGTGACTTGAATTTGAATTTTTACGCGACTGTTAATAAATATTGTTTCTTATCGAATTGTTGACGAAGTTCTTGAAGCAAACGAACATAATTTTGTTTATCTTCTGGTCGATGAATCGTTTCTGGAAGACCGCCCGAAACTGGATATTCCCTTGATTTGAAAAGTATATTTTCCTTACAAAATACAAATAAACTCACCAATCAAGATCAATACCATCAAAACTATATTTTTCTATAAATTCAATACAGGATTGTGCAAATTTCTTTCGACTTTCATCCGTAAGTGCTACATCGGAAAATTTACTAGACCATGTCCATCCACCAATCGATATCAATGTTTTAATATGCGGATATTTCTCTTTCAATTTTAATAATTGATTAAAATTACCGCGAAATGGTTGATCTGATGTATCACCATCGAAAGACTTTTCAACATCAGCCCATGGATCACCTAATACAATCGTTCCATCTGTACTTATATTAGCAAATGCATAATTAATATGTGTGAGTTTAGCTCCATCAATATCATTGACAAAATAGGCTCGTTCATAAATTGACCATGCAGTAAAATAAGCTAAGATAATTTTTGTCTTCGACGACATTTTATTTTTCTTTATGAACAGAGAACGCCAATTGAATCGCTTAACTTATTTATATACTCTTAATGACATCTATTCAATCAAAGGACGTTTTATTCGAAAATGAAATGAAAAAAATTAAGAGAGAAGTTAACAATTTTGGCTAACATCTTCAATATCATCAACACGCACATGTTCTTTCTTCAAAAGGTCTTCGAGCTCTTTGACAATTTCTGCTGATAAGGTTTTATTTCGTCTAAATTAAATCTCGTATTATAAAATACAATTCAATCAATTTTTCTTACGAAAGTATCCATATATGTTGAAAATTAATATCCAATCCCGGTACATAATCACATGAAAAAACAAGCGAATATCGAATATAATCAGTTATAATAATATTATATTTAATCGGTTGAACTAAAATCTATCCGAATTAAATCGATAGACTAAAACCAACAAACGAAATCATACGTGAACCAGGAATATGAATAGAAAATGCAGCTGGCTCGATTTCTTTTTCAGCTATAGCTAGACCATGTTTACTATATGTTGAACTTGATGTGTAACCTTGAAGCCATACATTCATTGTTCCATTTGGATTAGCAACGAATGTTTCATTATCACATTTGTAACCTATTTGATTGATATCATGTCGGTTAACTTCATACCAAACTCCGGCATACTAAAAATTGAAAGTATTCAAACGAAAAATTTGACCAAACAGGAAACGTACGGCTGTTGCGTTGAATGTAACTTGAGGATCAACTCTCGGACAAAGTGCACCCAATGATATATGGCAAAGAGCAAGAAAAAGTACGGCTCGCATCTATAAGCTTCTGTTTTCTATTCTCACGTTATAAACGTTGTGCTGATTAGTTAAATATAAAAAAGGACAAAGTTAAATTCCACTGATGAGAAAAATGAATGTATGTTTCTTGATTTATTTTGCAAAAAAAGAAATTTATAATTTCTTCTTAAATTGAGGAAAATGTTTTTGACGCCATTGTGAAAGATCAGTTTCGGGTTTATGTTTTGCGATGGATTCATTGAGTTCGTTTTCGTCAATTTTCAAAGCAACGATAAAACTTGTTAAAATACTGGGTATTTTTTGTAAGCGAGCCAATTCCAATTCGTAACTTCGGTCATAAATCTCAAGCATATTTTCTTCATATATTTTGATAGAATGATTGTACATTTCCGTTTGATTTGATAATTGTTTTTTCAATTGTTTTTTATTTGCTTGTAACGATTCAAGTTGTTTGTGTAATTTCGCTCGTTTTCGTTGACTTACTGATTTTTTCTCACCATTAGTTTGATTTTGTTCTATAGCTGTTTTATTTTGATTCATTTTTTGTTCAACATTATTTTTGGCCTGTTTAGCATTTGCGATCATCGTTTGCTCTCGACTACACTCGGATTTAATCACACGTTTTTCTTTTTTCGGAATTGTTTCTAAAACTTTATCTAATTCTTTCTTTGATTCGTCAAATTTTGCATTGAGTTTTTCAAATGATGCAACAGTTGCTGTTAAAAGTTCGAGTGTTGTTGAATAAGATTGATAGGATGCATCTTTGTTTTCAAATCCATTCTTGTATTTTTCAATCCAATCTTTACCTTCATTGGACCATTGAGTTAATTGTTCAATTTTTTCTTTAATCATTGCTCGTAGATGATTTTGTAAGCGTAGACCTATGTTTACGATGAAATCTATTTTTATCGATCGTTTTTTTAAAAGTAATTTTATTTACTATCTTTCTCTTGTTGTACCATGGGAGAATAATCGATTGAATCTTTACCAACATCGTTCTCATCATCGGACATTGCTTTTGCTGATTGTGGAACAGAGTATGTTCTGTTTATTGCTGCATTTTTCGAAAAAGTACGTTTCAAAAATTCCATATTCGATTCTTGTGTCTGATTGTCAAATGTGAGGAAGTATTTGTAAGATGATGCCTATTTAAGTTTCAACTCCGAACGGAAGAAAAAAAACGAAATGGATCTCACAACTGTGTTTTTCTTTCCATGTTGCAGATTATGCAAACATTTAACGAAGAAGGAAAAATACTGATTTATTGACGTTAAAGGCATTTATTTACTCAGTATTTCTAAGTGTAAGAATAATAATGCGAAATCTACATAAACTCATGAGTCAAGCGGCAGCATAAAAATACCCAAATTAAGAATACATATATGTTGATCTTATCGGTTATATCCAAGGGGAAAATCCACTGTGTGACTTTTTATTTGAATCATTCAGATTTCTATTTATGTTATTATACGTACGTAGAAAGAAGTAAAAAGTGAAAAAATAAAAGTAGAAATTAAAAGATAGGAAATTGTTGCTGAATTAATAGGAGTAATTGTTTTTATCCATTTATCGATTTCTTCATTGACTTGGTCAGGTCTTTGTTCCATTACCCAATGGCCCGTATTAGATAGTTGAACTGTTGTCAAATTAGCAATCAATTGTTTCTGTCCTTCGGCAGCACCGACAACAATACCAATAGTTTCATTTTGTCCTTCAATAAACAGTACAGGTCGTTTTATTTTCTTATCAAGATCTTTCTCATAATTCCAATCAACATCTGCGAGAACTGCTTTAAACCAATTTAATTTCTGTTGCATCTTCGTCGAAAGATAAGAATGAGCTATAGAGTAATCTGTCGATGTCAGATACGTAGCTCGAGTAGTACGATTGCCATTGGTAACCCATGCTCGTATTTTATCACCTGGAGCTGCATGTATTTTGACAAGTGAAATGTCATTTGCGTAGACAAGATCAATAAAGCTATCAAGATTTTTTTCGATAAGTGATGCTGCATCATTAGCTCGAAAGAATTTCCAATATCCAATGCTTTCGTATCCAAGTTTTTCTAATGATCGATTGAGAACAAGATCTAAATCGAATTGAACTGGTGGAGTATACGGAATACTAATAAGTACAGCGCCAATTGTTCGTTCAGGATGATATAGAACAAATCGACTTGCTATTCGTGATCCCCAATCATGTCCAACAACGTAAACTTTCGTTTTATTTAAACCGACGTGGTTGAGTAGAGCAATAAGATGATCAGTTATTGTTTTACTACTGTATTCCGTTTCATTTAATGGAGAATACGTATGAGTACCATAACCCATTAGATTGGGTACTAAATAACCGTAGCCTCGTCTATAAAAATAATGAAGTTGATGACGCCATATATGCATCGATGATGGAAATCCATGAAGAAATAAAATTGTTGGCCTATTATCTGCGGCTTTTTCATAAATAAATTCATATGGGATCTTAGGAAGAATTTCAACAACCTTTGGTGTGTTTTGATAAATAGGCTGTTGACATAAACAGATAATTGATTGAATAAGTAAAATAGCAGTACATAGATATAACTTCGAATATATTGAATTCATGATTTTGTTATATGATTCGATCTTTTGTTGTGTTATATATATACGCATGCGCAGTATTTCAATTACAAGATCTTATATCTTGATCAAATATTTTCATAT
>ERZ778019.2487-NODE-2487-length-17376-cov-12.084348_pt1 | contig 17376 bp, 22 predicted proteins | sample MGYA00375749_ERZ778019 | MGnify/ENA primary metagenome ERZ778019 (study PRJEB29350, sample SAMN05389821) | bioreactor metagenome | isolation source: Ammonium sulfate bioreactor | place: South Africa: University of Cape Town | collected 2014-03-17 ... | reverse complement strand
ATGTCAACGACGCCAGCCGCGCGGTCGGCGTGGTCGCCTCGCTGATGTCGGCGGAACGGCGCGAGGCTTACGCGTCCGAGGTGCGAGCCGAATACGCAAAAATCTCCGCGGCGCATTTCCGCGCGCAGCAGGACAAGAAGCGCCTCACGCTCGCCGCCGCCCGCGCCAACGCGGTGCCGATCGACTGGAGCACGTATCGCCCCGCTACGCCGACCTTCCTCGGCACGAAAGTGTTCAGCGACTATCCGCTGGAGGAACTGGTCGAGGTGATCGACTGGACGCCGTTCTTCCAGGTCTGGGAATTGACCGGCCGCTTCCCGGCCATTCTCGACGACAAGGTGGTGGGCGAAACCGCCCGTTCGCTCTACGACGACGCCCGCAAGATGCTGGAGAAGATCGTCAAGGAGAAGTGGTTCAAGGCATCCGGCGTGATCGGCTTCTGGCCGGCCAACAGCGTCGGCGACGACGTCGTGGTCTACAGCGATGAAAGCCGGACCACACCGATCGCCACCTACCACACGCTGCGCCAGCAACTCGAAAAGCGCGAAGGCCGCCGCAACGCCGCACTGTCGGATTTCATCGCGCCGAAAGACACCGGCATCGCCGATTACATCGGCGGCTTCGCGGTGACCGCCGGGCTTGGGGAAGACGAAATCGCAATGCGCTTCAAGAACGCCAACGACGACTATTCGTCGATCCTGGTGAAGGCATTGGCGGATCGTCTCGCCGAAGCCTTCGCCGAACGGATGCATCAGCGCGTGCGCAAGGAGTTCTGGGGCTACGCGCCGGACGAGACGCTGAATAACGAGCAGCTCATCAAGGAAGAATACAAGGGCATTCGCCCCGCGCCCGGCTATCCGGCGCAGCCCGACCACACCGAGAAGGCGACGCTGTTCAAGCTGCTCGATGCGACGCGCGCCATCGGCGTCGAACTCACCGAGAGTTTTGCGATGTGGCCTGGCTCGTCGGTGTCGGGCCTCTACTACAGCCATCCCGAAAGCTATTACTTCGGTGTCGGCAAGATCGAGCGTGATCAGGTCGAGGATTATGCCGCCCGCAAGGGTCGGCCGCTTCAGGAGATGGAGCGCTGGCTGGCGCCGATCCTCAACTACATTCCCTCGCGCGAGGCACCGGTAAGCAGCATTTCCAGCGGCGATGCGCCGGCGCCGGCCAATGACGCCGTGGATGCCGACATGTCGTCGCATCCGCCGGGCTGCGGCTGTGCTTTCCACCTGCGTTATCGCAACAGGAAGGCCGGCGCGAACGGTTGATCGAACCATCACGGCGCTGTTGCGCGGCGCGCGATTTGATGCGTCAATACGCGTGCAACTCACGCGACGTGCGGTGCCGTGATGATTCCGGAGAAGCTGATCATCCTGCTGTTCGCCGTTCTCGGCAACGCCACCTGGGCCGACGCCGACGTTGTCGAGGTGCGCAACGCGGGGCCGGTCGATCTCGCGCCATTCGTCTGCACCGACATCACCCGCAGCACCATGATCAGCCGCGCCTGCTACAACGAGGCGAAACGCTCCGCCGTCATCGAGGTCCGCTCGACCTACCGGCAGTTTTGCGACATGCCGAAAGCGACCTTCGACGCGCTGCTCAACGCGCCCTCGATGGGACAGTTCTACCTGAAGCAAATCCGGGGGAAGCCATCCGGCCAGTCCTACGCCTGCCCGCACCCGTCATAGCGGCGTGGTTAACACCTTTGCGCCAATGCGCGGTCAGACAATTTTAATCAAATTGCTTCCAGCTTGAGCCATCGCGGAAAAGTTGGGAGTGCCCGATGAAAGTATTCGCGTGGTTGGGCCGCTGGACCCGGAACTGGCACAAAGCTGCCGAGGAACCTTCCGAGTTATCGCCGGCCTTCGATGAAGACCACTCCAGCATGGCGGAGTTCGTCAGAATCCTGAGCCGGATCGACCGAAGCGACAATCCGCGCGCATCGCGCTGACGCGACCGGCCGAAGAAGACGCGATTTGGGGTGCTATGCTTGGTATACTTGGCTGGAACCCAATCTTGCCAGATCAAACATCGATAACCTCGCGAATTTGCTTCGAAGCGCGGCAACGTCATCCGCCCGCAACCGACCAACATTGAAAAGAAGCTCCCCGAGATCGAGCGCAATCCAACCTTGCGTGCCCATCTCCGATACCGCCCTTGTCGGCTTCGACTGCTTGCAAACATCAACGCCGTTGATTGAACCGCCTTAAAGTCGAGTGCGACAGAAATACGCACCGCACTTCCAAACCCGGCGCACAAAAAAGGGGGCCTTAGGTATCGCAGCATTCCAAAGCCAAGGAACCTATCATGGGTAAAAAACCTGCTTCAGCCGCTGACCGAGCCGCATGGCGCGCGGATGCCCAGTACATGCAAGGAGAAGGTCACATCAACCGAATCTTCGATACTCGTATTCTGTATGTTTATGGGTTCGGACTCGTCGCACATGCTGTTTCAGATTTGTTCAATCACTTCCTGCATCTGCAGCCCCCACTTGTGTCCGAGAAAGATCAAGCAGGGATGGTGTTCAGCGCTGTAGGTCTGCTAGGCAAACTGCCGTTGGTTGGGGAGATTCTTGAAGTGCCCCTCTCGGTCGCCGAAAAAGCCTATGATGCTGCTAAAAAAATCTCCCCTGAGCCGCCATCTCAAGCTACGGACGCAGAGCTTGATGAGACATTGAAGCACGAAGAGATGGCTACTCCGTTGTTCCAGCGGATTCTATGGATGCGTTGGGACCTGGAGCAGAAAAAGGCCGCTGCACTGGCACTGTTCCGCGAAACCGTGATCGAGAAATCGGAAAGCAGCAAATTTTCTGGAACGCCACTCTCTTTGGCGAAGGAAATGTTCGGGGAGCCACCTGCGGAGCAGAATAGAGAAGCAATCTACAAGCTATTCATGCAAGAGCGAGACAAACTATTCAAAACAATCATCATGGATTATGTCAAAAAGTATGTATCGATATATCGGATGCAGAAGCAGTTTCGGCCGGACGGTCCTTACAACGAGATGGTGTACTACTCTCTTGCAGGAGGACTGAATGATGCCCAATGGCGCTTCATCTACAGCAGATTTGGCAAGCGACCGGGCTTCGAAGATAAATTTGATATCTTCCTTCGTCTGGCCGGTTTGCCACTCCCGACATCAAAAATTTCAAAAGAAAACTACAGTTTCAGTCCTGTGCCCGACCCGGTCCTTGCCGATCTAAGTGATCTTTCAAAGTTATGGCATTGCAAAGTCATCGTTTGGCAGCAGACATGGTACGGCACCAACTCCGTTTCGGGGTGGTAGAAACAACCCGCTACGCGCCGAACCTGATCGGTGGCCTTTTTCGTGATGGCGCGATGCAAATTGGAGAACAGCTCAAAGCACGGTGACGGTCGGCAGCGCAGGTCCGCCAAGATCACCCGCATCGACGGCGTGGATACGTTTCGCGGACGTCAGCCGGGATGCCGTTGCGAGCGACCCACTCACTAGCTTCGTTGCGATTCAAGGCAACCATCTTGACTGCCACTTGTAGCGCCCTTTGTATTTTGGCGCGGACAAATAGACTAGGCCAATCAGTAAGATGTTGGAGATGCGGGCAATTCAACTGTTGTGGTACAGTTGGGTGGGCTCGAACCACCGACCTCCTGTTCCACAGAGAGCGCAGAGCTTCCGACATAATTACGCTATGACCGACATAAGTGCAAAAATAACAATAAAATCAATCGCAATATCTGTCGGCCGCCGCCTTGCTCCGCCCCCAATTTGATCTATGGTGGTAGCTATATGGTAGCTAGTCCCGTGGAAAGAGGATCGCATGGCGTCGGCAAACATCACCATCCGGGCTGTGCAGGCGCTCCAAAAAGGCGAAGCCATTTGGGACGCGGGGCATAAGGAAGCCGTGCGGGGTTTCGGCGTTCGCCGGCAGCGCGACAAAGCAACCTATGTCGTCAAGTACCGCATCCACGGTAACCAGCGGTTCGTCACCATCGGCCCGCATGGCTCACCGTGGACGCCGGACACGGCCCGCAAAGAAGCCAAGAAATTGCTAGGTCAAGTCGCGGACGGCAAAGACCCTGCCGATGCCAAGGCCGAAGCCCGAGCCGAAGCTGGCGAAACTCTCCGCAAGGTGGCGGGCGAATACCTTGTTCAAGCCAAAAAGCGGCTCCGGCCCAAGACCTATTCCGAGGTTGAGCGATATCTTCTGACCGCCTGGAAACCGTTGCATCGGAAATCGGTGTTCGTAATCCGCCGCCGCCACATCACGGCGCGCCTTGCCGAGATCGAAACCGAGAGCGGCCCGACATCGGCCTCCCGTGCCCGTACCGCTCTATCTGGAATGTTCGCTTGGGCCATCCGCGAAGGCTATGAGCTTGTGGCCAACCCAGTTGCTGGCACGAATCGTCCAGCCCAACCGGACAGCCGCGACCGCGTTTTGAGTGATGCCGAGCTTGCCGAGGTTTGGGCGGCGAGTGGCGATGATGACTATGGCCGGATAGTGCGACTGCTAATCCTGACAGCCCAACGCCGCGATGAAGTCGGCGGGATGTTCTGGCCTGAACTCGACACGGTGCAAGACCGTTGGACAATCCCCAGCACGCGGACAAAGAACCATCGCGAGCATATCCTTCCGTTAGTACCTACCGCCGTTGCCCAACTACCCGCTCGCCGCAATGATCGGGATTTTGTTTTTGGTGATGGGCCACGCCGCAAAGATGACAACAGGCAATGCGGCTTCTCGGGCTGGTCGAAATCAAAGGCCGCTCTTGATTCTCGGATCACAGCGACACGAAAGAAAATCTCCGGCGAGGACGCCGAGTTGATGCCGCGCTGGACTTTGCACGATCTTCGCCGCACAGCCGCAACTATGATGGCGGACCGGCTCGGGGTGCTGCCGCATATCGTTGAGGCGATCCTCAATCATGTGTCGGGTCATCGCGCCGGAGTCGCCGGGGTTTACAACCGCGCGCGGTATGAAGGTGAAATGCGTGAGGCGTTGGAGCGTTGGGCCGGGCATGTGGCGGGATTACACGGTCATGATTGAAAGACTGATCCCGAAAGGCAAGCCGTGGTGGGAAGTCGAGATTGCATTTTTTATCGATGAATGCGGATTGCCTCCTCTTGACGCCCGATCATTTACCATCTGCCGATGGATGTGGAATGGTGACCTCCGACCACTTGCCGCCTCACTCGAAGCAGGACCGCTGGATGCACCCGTAGCCGCCATGCTTGCGAGATTGATCCGCGAAGATCGGTTGCAAGTACGCGGAAAGCGTGGCGCTGGACGGAAGCCTGAGCGGACTGGCCGGGATATCATCGCAGCACTTGAATATGAGCAGCATCCCTGCAAATCAGATGAGGCTTTCAGTGAGATTGCGGAAGCTCTAGGCGTCAGCGAACAAACCATTCGCAATGCGGTAACCAAGTGGCGCAAGCGGCGCATAGCACGCAACTAGACCGCGATTTAATTATCGTGTTTGACCGCAACGAATGCGTTTCAATGCTCGGGCACTCGCGAGCGCACCTTAACTAACAACTTCAAGGATTCACTATGACCAACCTGCTTTCACAGCGGGAGGCCGCGACGTTGCTTGGCCTCTCACCCCGTACCCTGGAGCGTTTTCGTTGTACTGGTTTCGGACCTGCTTTTAGCAAACTCGGACGCCGCGTTCTTTATCGCCAATCTGATCTTGATGAGTGGATCGCGGCCAATGTGGTGGCGAACACCAGCGAACGGAGGACAGCACGATGAGCGATACTGTAAGCCGCTTTCTCTCAACCGTGCTGCCGCCGCTCGCATCGCCAACCACGGGAGCACTTATCGTTCCCGGTATCGCAGAGCTAACGACATTAGCCTTACAGGCTCACAACGAAAGTGAAGCTGCGGCGCTCAGTGCTGTGCTGAAAGCACAAGATTGCGGAAAGGCTCTAAACGAAATCAAAAAGCAACTCCCTCATGGTAGCTTTGAGGAATTCGTTGCGGCGCATTTCCCTTTCACCATCCGCACGGCCCAAAGCTACATGCGATTAGCGAAACGAGAAACCGAAGTGCAGCAGTTAGTTGAGGCAAAGGCGAAACTAGGTTCGCATTTGACGATCAAAGAAGCGCTGAAATATCTCAACACTGTTTGCGGAAAGAAGCGTCGATAGCGCTCCGCTACAATTGAACCTGCGATTTAAGGCCGCCCGAGCATCCCGCTTCGGCGGCCTTTGTCTCTGGTCGCGCGCCATCCATGACAAATTACTGAATAATATCAAATGCTTATGCTTGACATTCTGCCAGACATGTGATAGGATTATTTTCATACAATGGAGAATTGCCGATGAAACAATGCCTGAACTGCGGCCGCGACTTCATTCCCTATTCGAGCCGCCAAAAATGCTGCTGCCGGGACTGCTCGGATGCGTGGTTCGCCAACGAACGCCGCGAAGCCGTCAAGCAATTCCGAGAACTACAGACGGAGCGCGCATCATGACGGACGAGCCGCGCACTTATTTTGAAATCGCACAGGGTGAAAGCGAAACGTCCGACGCCGCCAGCGTCACCGGCGCATCGTCCCGACCATACGGCCATGACCTTCCTGCCCCTGCCTATGGCAGCGATCCGACCGGCCCTGAACCGCCGCTTGGCGTGGACGTGAACGCGCTACCGGATATGGAGACCTGTTGGTGGATGCCCGGTGCTGAATCACCACGCGCGACCAAGGCGGAGGCTGACAATGATCCCGAATAGAGATTTGCAGCGGCTCTTGCATAGTCGATGCGATGACTTCCCCAACTGTATCTGTGGCCGCAAATGGAACGAATACGACAAGGAAATATTCCCGCGTTGGGAACATTCGCCGCCGACAAACGAGGAATTGGAAGCCGCGCAAGTTGATATCGCTTGCGTCCTTCATTGCGTAGGGGCGCATTGCCACAACAAACAAGCCCGGCAGCACGCAACGGTTCAACTCCTCAATCCCATCTTTGACATTGACGGAGTCGAGTGAATGGCACGCTTCATCCTACTCGCGGCTGTAGTCGGCGCGCCCCCGAACGGCGCTTACAGCAAATTCCCCAGAGGCACGGCAATTGCGGACAGCGCGGCCAATGCGCTTCCCGGCGATGTTGTCTGGCCCTCTGTCTGCAAAGCCCCCAACTCCACGAATATGGCTCCCCTCGATGACGCTGCATCGGCTGCGATGCAGGGCGCGCCAATCGTCACGCTCGCCCAGCTCGCAATTTCATCCGCTGGTGGTGCTGCGGGAGAGGACACCGGAATCTAACAGCACGTTCAACCCCATTGCGATGAAAGGAAATCAGAACGATGACCGAGGAACGAGAAAAGGAACTGCTTGATCGGATTGCGAGGCTTGAAGCCAAGATCAATCCGCAGAGGATCGATAACGGCGATTGGCGTCCGCGCGACTACACCGCCCAAATGTCCATGCCGCCTTCAACAATGGCAGAGATGACCAACGCAACTGCCGGAGTCATGGCGGATATTGTAGCCGACAACAGCCGACGCCCCGTTGCTTGCGAAAGTCCTAGCGTCCGACCGGTGCCGTCACAGAACGGTTGGCGCGATGCCCCTATGCCTGCCGTGCCTGCGGGCACTCGCTGGGTTGACGCACTAACCGGCGGCGATACGAAACCTTTTCGCGGGAAGGAAACGTGAGCCATGACACCGGAACGCAAAGCCGAACTGCGGGCCGAGATTGAGGCGTTTCTATGCCCTGCACCACCAGCCGAACCGATGTCGGGTCCAAAGCCGAAGGTAGAAGTTGTCGCCAGTGAGGGCCGCGTGATCCGCGACACCGACGTTGTCGTGAGCCGCGCCGATCCCAACGCACAGCGCGGCGACACCGTCGTTCATGTGCGCCGTGCGGATCACGTCACGGTCAACATGGCGGAAGCCGAGCGGCAATATTGGCTACGAGTGCAAATCCGTGATGCTGATGTTGCGCAGCGTCGGCAACTTGATCCGTTCGGCTATGGCCATTGGGGGTTTTGATGACTAACGCTGCTGTACATCAATCGCCGGAATGGTTGCCCCGAGTCCTAGCCCTCGTTCACAGCAAGGCAACTGCGAACGCTGACGAACAATACGAAATATGCGCTGTTATTGGCGACAAGTATGGGCCTCAAGCGAAAGCCAAGGCGGAGGATTTGTTCGCTCAGGCAAAGGTCAAGGAGCCAGAAACGCACATACCCGCTTTACCTCCACCGACTGCCCCACTCAAACATGCTTCTCCAGCGTTCGGGCCGAAACCAACCTGTTTGCCGCAAGGGAGGCCGGAAGCCGATATCCTTGTTGATGTTGATGCACCCTATGAGGTCGCGCGGCAATTCCTCCTTGGCCGTTACTCCATCGGCGGCGTGGTCACACTGCGCTACTGGCGAGGATGCATATTCAAATGGACGGGCACTCACTATGCGGAGATGGCTGACGATGCGCTGAAAGCCGAGCTTTGGGACTTCCTCTCAAAGATCAATAAAGGGAAATTCGACCCTCAAGAAAAGCATGTGAATGGATTGGCTGCGGCGATCAAAGCGCGTGCTACGCTCAGCGATGAGATCGATGTTGGCGCTTGGTTGGGCGACGATCTTGCGCCTTGGGGCGAAACCGCGATCATCGTCTGTAAGAACGGCGTCGTTCGGCTCGCTGACGGCGAGCTTTGGCCCCATGACCCAAGATTGTTCGCGCTCAATGCAATCGAAACCGAATATCGGCCGGATGCTTTGGCATCGCGTTGGCAACAATTCCTTGATGAGCTTTGGCAGGACGAAAGCGACACGCGCAATGCGATGCAGGAGTTTTTCGGGTTGGCGCTGACGGACGAAACCCGATTTCAGAAGGGCTTCCTTCTTGTTGGGCCAGCCCGCAGCGGCAAGGGCACCATCGCCCGGATGCTGCGGAATCTGCTCGGTTCAAAGAACTACTGCGGCCCTAGCCTCAACCAATTGTCTCAGCCCTTCGGTTTGGAAAGTTTTATCGGCAAAAAGATCGCCGTGATCCCCGATGCACGATTGGACGGACGCGCCAACAAGAGCATTATCACCGAGCGGCTGCTCAGCGTCATTGGCGAAGACCCGCAGGATATAAATCGGAAGAACAAGGGCTATTGGCAGGGTATTCTCCGTACCCGCGTCATGATCCTGTCCAACGAACTCCCCGACTTCAAGGATGACACTGGCGTCATTGCAACCCGGTTCGTCATTTTGCAGATGCACCGGAGTTTTCTTGGCCGGGAAGACCCTGACCTTGAAGGCAAGCTATGCGCCGAGTTGAGTGGAATCCTGAATTGGGCACTGGCCGGTTGGCAACGGCTGGCCGAGCGCGGCAAGTTCATTCCGCCCGGCAATGGAGAGTTGAATGACGAACTTGCCGGGGTCGCCAGTTCGGTCAAAGCCTTCGTTGCGGAACGCTGCGAACTTGGCAGCGAACACACGGTGGAGATGGGCAGGTTGTACGATGCCTATCGCGGGTGGTGCCAAAGCCACGGCGTGACCTATGCGGATCGCCTGCCGAGCAACCACTTCTCCAACAAATTGCGTTCCGCATTCCCCGGCGAGATCGAGGACATTCGGCCGCGCATCAACAACCCAGCTCGCAAACGCATGTACGCCGGGATTCGGCTGCGGCCACTCAACCTGCTGAAGAAAATAGGTCCGCATGATAGATGAGTTGGTCCGCACGCAGTCCGCTTGGTCCGCATGGTCCATATGGACTCCGGGTCGTCCCTCTTTCTTATATTTATGATTGGGGATCGTTCTTTATGCGGACCATGCGGACCATAAGGACCAAAGAGATTCTGAAGGGGTGATCTTGATGGATTCGGGCGGTTTTGCAGAGCGGATGCGGACCAATCATGCGGACCAATGCGGACCGGGGATGAACTATGGAATTGCTACCTGATCTTTCACCAAGCGACGAGGCCGGACATATCGATGCTGCATCCTCGCTCGATTTCCTGCAATCGGTCTATCGCGATCCGTGCCAGCCGCTTACGCGAAGGATGCGAGCGGCAATCGCAGCCCTCCCGTTCGAACATCCTAAGCTGGCCGTGACCGCCAACATCGGTCCCAACGCGGGATTTGCTTTGCGGCTCGAACAAGCCCGCAAACGCACCGGAGCGGCGAGGTTGATTATTGATGCGTCTCCGGTCGCAACCGACTGATAGTCGTATGGCTCACGCCGAAGGTGCGGGCGATATCAGTCAGCGCCTCCCCTGCTTCGCGCCGGGCCAATGCCTCCCGCTGTTGATCCCGGTTGAGCGCGGCGGGTCGGCCCATGTGAACGCCTCTCGCCTTCGCCCGCGTCCTTCCTTCGGCGGTGCGGGCACGAATTAGCTCCCGCTCGAACTCCGCCAAGCCGCCCAGCACAGTCAGCATCAACCTCCCGTGCGGCGTGGTCGTATCGGCCCAGGCATCCGCAAGGGATTTGAACCCGGCCCCTGCCTTGGCTATGGCGTCCAAGGTATTGAGCAGGTCGCGGGTAGATCGCGCGAGACGGTCCAACCTAGTGACAACGAGCACGTCGCCGGGGCCTAGCGCCTTAATCGCCCGTGCGAACTCGCGACGATTATCCGTGCTCGCGCCGCTGACCTTCTCCGCATAGACCTTCACCGCGCCAGCTTCCCGCAGCGCCGCTTGCTGTGACGCAAGGGTTTGCCCATCGGTCGATACCCGAGCATAGCCGTACACCGTCATATCCTGCCCTCCGCACCCTTGAGTTTCGTTCATATCTTTTGCACAGAATAAACCAAGCAAACTCAAAGGCAATCGTTTTGTGCGAAAATTATAACTTTCGTTCAGCTTGGTGCGATGCGCGATAACGCTTCGCCGCAGCGGACGTGCGACCCACCCCCGGGGCCAAAAATTAGGCGCGCGGCTCGGGCCATAGGGGCTCTCAGAAAAAGTTATGAAATATCCGAATTGGCTCGGAGCTAAGCGTTTAGCCATTTCCAATAACGAAGGGCCAGAAAGGCACAGCCGCGGACTAGCATCGGAAGCAACAAGGCGAGACCAAACACGCTGATAAAGGCGGCGATTGCAGTGCCAAAGTTTAAGGTCAAGTATTTGAGCCGGTCGAGGTGATATTCGTACTCTCCACCCAGCTCAAATTTTTCTTTGTCGCGGCTACAGATATAGTAGCGAATGAAGTCGTTATCCGAGCGCACGAAGTCGGCCTCCGACTGACAGTTGTTAGATTTTTGAAGGGAGGCCGCGAGGCTTTCTTTCTCTTGTGACGTCAGCGGCACCCATACCCCGTATGAAGGCTGCGCATTGTAAGTACGGAAAACAAATGGGGATGCAAGGGCTCCGACGATTGCGAGCGATAATGCGATCTTCCATTGCCGTACTTTCCGTGTCGGACGCGAAGGCGCACGTATCCGTTCGTTGCTTGGCTTGAGCGGATTTTGCAACGCTCCTTTTGATTGCTCGATAGGTAGTCTAGCTACCCAATAGAGCGACATTGAAGTTGCATCCAATGCCCAAAGTTTGTTTGCGAACAAAATTGAGATAATTAGCCAACTCGTTGGAACTGGCCGAAATGTCTCAATCTTATCTTCGCGTTGCTCAAGCATCATTTACAAGGATTGTCGGCATGTCAGCCGCCATTAAAATAGAACTTAGTTCAAACAATTGCACAATTTGTGGGGGGTGGCCCGAGAAATATCGTTGGGCGCGGCGGGAGATGATTGAGGGATTGCCGCTGGATGACGACCCCATTTGCGACGAATGCCTTACCGTCTTTTGGCAGCGGCTGATTAACCCACCGGAGCCGTCCAGCAACCACTAGTCCGCCAGTGGTTGCTCTGTGGTAGCTACAGCAACTCTTGGAGTTTATAAGATAGAGCTAAATACTTGATTTCACTGGTACAGTTGGGTGGGCTCGAACCACCGACCTCCTGTTCCACAGACAGGCGCTCTAACCAACTGAGCTACAACTGCATCCTGACCCGCGCGATGCGGGTGCGAACGGGCCGGAAACTAGGTGCAATGCCGGTGTTTGGCAAGTCCGCGATGATCGGGATTTCGGGACTGTTCCTGAAAAAATCCGGCCTCGCGAACGCGCTATCCGCGCATGAGAGCCCGCGAGGTTACGCCGCCGGCTGGAACAGCTTGGCAACGCTGTCCTTGAACGGCTCGACGACGTCGGTTGCGACCTTGCGTGACAGTTCCACCAGTTCCCGCGACTGATCGGTAAGGGTTTCCACCTGCTTGCGCGTATGGGCCTGCAAGAGCTCGGCGGCCTGCGGGAAGGATTTCACGCCGGCCAGTTGCTGCGCCAGATCGAACATGGCGAATGTATTGGCCTGGAAGAATCCCAGCATTTTGGTCGAATAGTCGCTGATGCCCTTGCTGGTGACGTCGAACACCGCCTCGACTGCGACGTTGTTGCCCTGGGCTACGTCCTTGAGCCGATCGTAATTCTGCTGCGCCTGGGCGACGCCGCTTTCGACGAGCGCGCGAACCGGCTCGGGAATGCCGAAGGTTGTCGCGGGAATGGAGAAGGAATGGGAAAAATCGGCCATGGCAGCGCCCCCTATTCGATGACTTCAAGCTGGCGCCATCCACATGTGACGCGACATCTTGCCGAACCGAGCCGCATATACGTACGTCGCCCATCAAGGTCCCCAGCCCGCCCCTTCTACCAAGATTTTTTGTGCAATGCAATATATCCGACCAATCGTCCGGTAGGTAAATTGGCTAAGGCGTGGGCCGGCGGCTGGGCCGCCTTCCGATTCCGCCCCGCGTGAGTCGCCAAATTAACGCTATTGCGGCTTTCATTTGCACGGCTCCGAGCTAACCGTGGACCGGATCGCGGCCGGAGGCGATACTAACCAAATGTTAAGCCTGTTTGCCCGAGTGCGCCCCTCGGACAGCGATTCTTAGGCATCCGGACCTCAACCATGGCGTGGCGATGAACAACGCGGAATTCCAGTTGCGAGGACTGCACGACGCCCGGCTGGCGGTTCACGCCACCAGTGCGTCGCCGGCCTGGCTATGGACGCCGGACGGTGCGCACCTGTTATGGGCAAACCCGGTCGGCGTCGCGCTGCTCGGCGCGGCCAATGCCCGGGCACTCGCCGCCCGGACTTTCAGTCCCGCCGATCAGCAGCGCCGCCAGGTGGCCCAACTCGCCGTGTGGCTGCTGCCGGACATGCCGCCGCGCCTGGAGCGGCTGCGCGGCTTCGGTGCGCCGCTCGGCGGCCTCGTCACCTGCATCTGCACCCGCCTGCCATTCGCCAGTGGCGAGGACGGAATCCTGATCGTCGCCGCCGCGCCGATGGGACGCGCGATGCCGCTCGACGAAAGGCTGCGGCGCATTGTCGAAGCTGTCGAGACGCCGATGGCGGCGTTTACACACGACGGCCGATTGGCCGGCGCCAGCGAAACCGCACGGCCGCTGCTCGGCGGCCGCAATCTTGCTAACGCCGATCTGGCGCGACCGCGCGATGAGGCGCTGAACACCGGCCATGCCGAGGCCACCATCGACATCGGGCATGTCGTGCTGCAACGAATCGGCAGCGGCAACGACATCGGTTTGATCGCGACCATCACGCCGGTCGTCGTGCCGGCCGCGATCCCGCATGAGGACAGTGCATCGCCAGAGCCGATCGCGCCGTCAACTCCGGAGTCCATCGAACCAGCGACGGCGCGCATGTCGCCATGGGAAACGCTCGTCGATTTGGACAACGACGCGGATGCGCCCACGCCAGATGCGCCGGTCGCCGACGAAATCGCAGCCGACACATCAATCGCACCCGGCACATCAGAGAGCGATGCAACCGCGACACCGGAAGCGCCGCCGGCGAACGATTCCGTCGAGGTGCCGGAGCCGATCTGGCGTCATCCATCCGATCACGATGAAGCAGTCGCGGCCGATGTATCGGCCGTTATTCCGCAAACTGAAACGCCCGCCGTCGATCATATCGCTCGAGACGTCCCGGCGGCTGCACCAGCTATCGTTTCGCCAATACAAAGCGCGGTGCAGCCGATCCGCTTCGTCTGGCAGATGAACGCCGACGGCCGCTTCCTGCTCGGCTCCGATGATTTCATGCGTTTGATCGGCGCGCATACCGCCGGAGAATTCGGTCGGCCATGGCATGAGATTGTCGAGGCGCTCGATCTGGATCCGCACGGCCTCGTCGAAAAGGCCGTGGCGACACGCGAAACCTGGAGCGGCATCACGCTGAACTGGCCGGTGGACAATCACGGCCAGCGCCTCCCGGTGGAGTTGTCCGGACTGCCGGTGTTCGACCGCGCGCGCAACTTCGCGGGCTATCGCGGCTTCGGGGTCTGCCGCGATCTCGCGCGGCTCAGCGAATTGACGAACGCTCAACACACGACGCTCTTTCACGATATTCCCGCACCGCGCCCGCTCGCCGCCGATGTTCCGCACGCGCCAACTCCGAGCGCAGAGACTGTGCCGACGCCGCCCTCCCTCGAACACACCTCTGCGCCGGTGGAAGCACCGCTTTCCCCGCCAACCGATCCGGATACGAGCTTGGATAACGTCCTAGAGACTCCTCAGAACGTGGTGCCGTTCCGGCCCGCGCCCGATGCGAAATTGCCGACGCTGACGCCGGTGGAAAACAACGCCTTCCACGAATTGGCCCGGCAACTGTCGGCACGGCTGGAAAGCGAAACAAGCGAGACCGAAACGACGTCGTCCGATGGCGGCGAAAAGACTGGCATATCTGCGAAGTCGGAAGCCAAGCGCGACGTTTCTCCGATCGACTTGCAACAGCCCTCCGCATCGCCTCACGGCGACAGCGCGCGCGATACGCAACTGCTGGACCTGATGCCGTCCGGCGTGCTGGTCTATCGGTTGGAGCGACTGCTTTACGTCAACCGCGCCTTCCTTACGCGCGTCGGTTTCGACGATCGGAATGCGCTGGATGCCGCCGGCGGTCTCGACGCGCTTTACATCGATCCGGCGGACGCCGTCGCGAACAGCATCGACGACGCCGGGACGGCGGTGACGGTCGCCACTCAAAACTCATCGATCGCCCCAGCGCAGGCTCACCTCTCCACGATCACATGGGGCGGAGAACCGGCACTGGCCCTGATTCTGACCGAAACCGCGAGTGCAACAGCGGCCACGCCCGCCGCGATTGCTACGCCCTCGCCTCCGCCTCCCGCCGCCGGTCAGGTCAATGCCGAAGAACTCGGCGCGATTCTCGATACCATGGCCGAAGGCGTGGTGATGTTCGATCGCACCGGCCGCATCAGCGCCTGTAATCGCAGCGCCGAGGCGCTGTTCGGCGCCAGCGGCGACGAACTCACGCAGCGGACCTTGCCGGACTTGTTCGCGCCGGAAAGCGAAAAGGCGGTGCGTGACTATTTCGACAGCGTCGCCAACGCCGATGCCGCCAGCCTGCTCGACCATGGGCGCGAAGTGTTGGGACGCGTGCGCGAAGGCGCATTCCTGCCGCTGGCGATGACGATGGGCCGCACCATGCCCGGCAGCCCGAACTACTTCGCGGTGTTCCGCGATCTGACGCAGAGCAAGAAGGACGAAGCCGCGCAGCACCTCGCGCGCCGCCAGACCGAACGTGCCGCCACCGCGAAGGCCGACGTGCTGGCGCGCGTCAGCCACGAGATCCGCACGCCGCTCAACGCCATCATCGGCTTCGCCGACGTCATGATCGACGAGCGTTTCGGGCCGCTGGGCCACGAGCGCTATGCCGATTACCTCAAGGACATTCGCGCGTCCGGTGAACGGGTTTCGGCCATCATCGATGAAATGCTCGACCTGTCGCGGGCCGAAACCGGCAAGCTCGACCTGGCCTTCGGCCACCACGATCTCAACGACCTGCTGGAGCAGTGTGTCGCGGTGATGCAGCCGCGCGCCAATCGCGAGCGGATCATCATCCGCACATCGCTCGCCCATACGCTGCCGAGCATCGTTGCCGACGCCCGCACGCTGCGACAGATCGCGATGAACCTGATCGGCAATTCGATCCATCTCGCCAATGCCGGCGGACAGGTGATCGTCTCCAGCGCGCTCTCCGATGACGGCGATGTCGTATTGCGGGTGCGTGACACCGGACACGGCATGAACGACAACGAACTCGCCGCCGCCGTCGAACCGTTCGGTGCGCCGATGCCGGACCAGACGCCGGGCCACGTCGGCGTCAGCCTCGCGCTGACCAAGGCCTTGGTCGAAGCCAACCGCGCGCGGTTCCAGATCAAGAGCGTGCCGCGATCAGGAACGCTGATCGAAGTGACCTTCCCGCGGATCACCGCGCGAGCATAACGCTTGCGTGAACGACAGCGCGGCGGCAATCGACTGGTTCCAAGCCGCTGCGATATCAGGCTCGGGCGTGCTGGTCTCCGAACCGCACGCGTCGTATAGTCGTCGCGCACGGATCAACGGAGCGCGGATGTCGACGTTCTCGGGAAAATGCGGTCTCGCCATCGTGGCGACGGTCTTGGGCCTGATCGCGTCCGCCGCGCATGCCCAATCTGAGCCGGTGCGATACTGGATTCCGTTCGGCCCCTTCGGTTTCGGCGACGGCGCAACCGCGACGACGGGCATGGAGACGTACAGCAACGTTCCGGATTTCAGCTTCGGAAACACTGATAAGACCGGCTTTGTCTTCAGAAGCTACAGCGCTCCGGTCACTGCGCTCACGTCCAGTTTCGGATGGAACGGGCTTGGCAACGCGACCGCGTTCAGCACGCTCGATTCGCTGTCCCACGAACGCACGCAGTTCGGCTACAACTTCAAGGGCGCGGGCGACATGCCGGTGACGTTGTTCGGCGGCGTCGATACCCTGAAATACAACCCGGACGCTTTCAGCACGATCACGTCATTCAACTCGACCCCCGGCACGGCTGCCGTCTACGGCGTCCATGCAGGCATCGAGGTGCGGCCGACATCGAACCTCAGCCTGTCTTTCTCGGCCGGCTATACGCAGCAGCAACCCGGCCTCGCCGGTGGTGACCTGAGTTCGTCCCTGCTACCCAGAGCGCTTGGCGGGACGCGTTAGAGCGGGTTACGCATTCCTCAGCGTCTGACCGGCAATTCGTTTTGCAGGCAGATTTGCAACTCGAAAAGAGTCGTCCCTGCGCAGGGACGACCTTTTTCGCAGAACCAGTTTTGCGCTTTTGCGCTCGCCGCTCAGGCGTTCTTCAGCGCGACGCGAAACTCGGCTTCGGTCTTCGACTTCACCTCATCGAGGGTGACGCCGTCGGCCAGTTCGATCAGCGCCATGCCGTCGTTGCCGTGCTTGTCGATGGTGAACACCGCGAGGTCTGTGATGACCATGTCCACCACGCGCTCGCCGGTGAGCGGCAGGTTGCATCGCTTGAGCAGCTTCGGGCCGTCCTTCGCGGTATGCTCCATCACCACCACGACGCGCTTGACGCCGGCGACGAGGTCCATCGCGCCGC
>ERZ778019.2479-NODE-2479-length-17442-cov-12.948237_pt1 | contig 17442 bp, 15 predicted proteins | sample MGYA00375749_ERZ778019 | MGnify/ENA primary metagenome ERZ778019 (study PRJEB29350, sample SAMN05389821) | bioreactor metagenome | isolation source: Ammonium sulfate bioreactor | place: South Africa: University of Cape Town | collected 2014-03-17 ... | reverse complement strand
TTTTTACACTAGATAACGTGTTATACGTAGATCGTTTCGCCTATCGGAAACGACGATTGATTTCGAAATAAATATATCGAAAGAAATTACTTTCATCAATCGCACAAAGACGAACAAGCGAATATGGAAGAACTACAAAATCTCGAATATTTGTCGCTTGTTTCGAAAATCTGCACAGAATTGGACAATCATTTAGGCATCAATGACAAAGATCTTGCAGAATATATTATCGAAATGGCCCGATCCAGTGATTCATACAATTTATTTCAAAAGAAATTACAAGAAAATGATGCCGATTTTCCTGATTCATTTAGCAGTAATCTCTATCGAATTGTTTTGAAAATGTTACCGCCACCGCCAACCAAAAAAACAACAATTCAACAAAAGAACGACACGAATGATAATGATGATGATGATTTCACCGAGAACAACAGTGATCAATCACGGCAATTGACTGATGTAGCTTTACGAAAAGCCATGTGTCCGATGTTGTGCAAACCGAATGATCCATCTGTTCGGACAATGCTTGACGATGACGTTAAAGTGAAGAATTCGATTGAGAAAGATAAACAAGTTGTCGATGATTTAATGGATGAATTAGAAAACCTTGGAGCTAAAGTTAAATCCGATCAATTGAACAAACGTGATGATAATGACGAAGAAAATGATCGGAAATCAAAGAAAAAACATCGTCATCGGTCGCCTGATTCGAAACACGATCGAAAGAAGTCGAGTCACAAAGATCGTAAACGCCGTCGTCATCATTCATCCAGTGGCTCAAACAGCAGCAGTGGCAGCGATCGTTCATCCTCGCCAAAACATCACCGTTCATCGAAGAAAAGCAAACGTCACGATCGTAACGAATCTCCGCCGAGATCTCGAGACAAACGTTCGAAACCTGATAAACCCGAACGCGGTGGCATTTACGATGGAACAGTTATTTCGATCATGCAGTTCGGCTGTTTCGTACGACTTGACGAGTTTCGTGAACGACTCGAAGGTCTTGTACATATATCAAATATTCACAAAGATCGTGTCAATCAAGTCACAGACGTTATCAAACGTCATCAAAAAGTCAAAGTCAAAGTTCTGTCGATTACCGATGCCAAAATGAGTTTATCGATGAAAGACGTCGATCAAGTTACAGGAGAAGATCTAAACGAAGGTTTTACGAGACGATTACGAAATGAAGCCGGTGAAACCGACCGAAATCCTGATGGTCCAGCTAATTATATGGCAGCAAATCGTTTCAATCCTCGAGATACATCGATCGAAATCGATTCCAAGGACAACAAAGGCAAAAGTTCTCGTCAAATTTCCGATTACGATCAATGGGAAATCAATCAAATGCGTAGCGCAAAAGTCATCAGTCTAACCGAACTGCCGAACTACGACGAAGAAACCGGCGTTCTTCTGAAAGACGATGATTCCGATGGCGAAGATCTCGAAGTCGAACTCGTCGACGAAGAAGCTCCGTTTCTCAAAGGCTACGGCAAACAAAACGGCCAAGATTTGAGTCCCGTTCGAATTATTAAGAACCCCGACGGGTCTCTGCAGCAAGCAGCGTCGATGCAAAGTGCGTTGTCGAAAGAACGACGAGAAGTCAAACAACAAGCTCGCGAACAACAACAACGTAGCGAAGCATTCAAATCGAATAGTTCGAATTACGATGATCCAATGAGTTCCAATTCACAAGCGATGGCAACGACTGATTTCAATGTCAAAGGAACGGCGAATATGTCCGAATGGAAGAAATCTCTGATGACAAATAAACCGACATTCGGCAAACGAACGACAATGAGCATTATCGATCAACGACAAAGTCTGCCGATATTTAAATTGAAAGAACAATTACTAAAAGCGGTGAATGACAATCAAATTCTCGTCGTTATCGGCGAAACTGGTTCAGGTAAAACCACACAAATCACGCAATATCTCGCCGAAGCTGGTTACACATCACGTGGTCGAATCGGCTGCACTCAGCCGCGTCGAGTTGCCGCCATGTCCGTTGCTAAACGTGTTGCCGAAGAATTCGGCTGTCGGCTCGGACAAGAAGTTGGTTATACAATTCGTTTCGAAGATTGCACGACACCCGAAACGAAAATCAAATATATGACTGACGGCATGTTGCTCAGAGAATGTCTCATCGATCCGGATATGAATCCGTATTCGATTGTTATGTTAGACGAAGCACATGAACGTACGATTCACACCGATGTGCTGTTCGGTTTGATGAAACAGGCCGTTCAAAAACGGCCGGAATTGAAGTTGATTGTCACGTCAGCGACATTAGATGCGGTTAAATTTTCGGAATATTTTTTCAAAGCACCGATTTTTACGATTCCTGGTCGAACGTTTCCCGTCGAAATTCTTTATAGTAAAGAACCAGAAACGGATTATCTCGATTCAGCGCTGATTACGGTCATGCATATTCATTTAAGTGAACCGCCTGGTGATATTCTCGTGTTTTTAACGGGTCAAGAGGAAATCGATACAGCTTGTGAAATTCTATTCGAACGAATGAAAACCTTAGGACCGGAAGTACCGGAATTAATCATTCTACCGGTCTATTCAGCTCTGCCAAGTGAAATGCAAACGAAAATCTTCGATCCTGCACCGCCAGGCTCACGAAAAGTTATTATCGCCACAAATATTGCTGAAACTTCGCTAACAATCGATGGCATTTACTATGTTGTCGATCCTGGTTTTGTCAAACAGAAAGTTTTCAATGCTAAATCCGGCATGGACAGTCTCGTTGTTACGCCAATTAGCCAAGCTCAAGCTAAGCAACGTACAGGCCGTGCAGGTCGTACAGGTCCCGGCAAAGCCTATCGTTTATACACAGAACGTGCCTATCGTGATGAGATGCTCGCAACCAATGTCCCTGAAATCCAACGAACAAATTTAGCTAGTACAGTTCTCAGTTTGAAAGCCATGGGCATCAACGATTTGCTTTCGTTCGATTTTATGGATCCACCGCCATTGGAAGCGATGATTATCGCTATGGAACAATTACATGCATTGAGTGCATTGGATGACGAAGGACTTTTAACGAAACTTGGCCGTCGAATGGCAGAATTTCCTCTAGAACCACAGCTATCGAAAATGTTGATTATGTCCGTCGAATTACGTTGTGCTGATGAAGCATTGACAATTGTGTCGATGCTTTCCGTGCAAAATATCTTCTATCGACCGAAAGAAAAAGCTGAGCAAGCCGATCAACGAAAATCTCGTTTTCATCAAGCTGAAGGCGATCATTTAACATTACTTGCGGTTTACAATGCTTGGAAACAGAATAAATTCTCGAATCTTTGGTGTTTCGAAAATTTCGTTCAACAACGTTCGCTTAAACGTGCTCAAGACATTCGAAAGCAAATGTTAGGCATCATGGATCGACATAAACTCGATGTTTTATCTTGCGGACGACAAACTGGACTCGTTCAAAAAGCGATCTGCTCGGGATTCTTTCGAAATGCGGCTAAACGTGATCCTCAGGAAGGTTATCGAACATTAGTCGATAGTCAAGTTGTTTACATTCATCCGTCAAGTTCGATTTATCATCGACAACCCGAATGGCTTTGCTATCATGAACTTGTTTTTACAACCAAAGAATATATGCGGGAAATATGCGTTATCGATCCGAAATGGTTGGTCGAATATGCACCGAAATTCTTTAAATTCGGCGATGCTACGCGATTGTCAAAGATGAAGAAAGAACAACGTATCGAGCCGTTGCACAACAAATACGAAGAGCCGAATTCATGGCGTATTTCTCGTCTTCGACGACCTTACTACAATCCAGCTGGCAAATTTGGTTAATCAAAAAACACGAAACATAATTTTCTTTTTTGTGTAAATGTTGATCAATAAAATCTTGAGAAAGCTAATCATTAATTCAGAAAAACAGATTGACGACAAAGGTTATACGTAGCACTGGTGGTTCAGTGGTAGAATGCTCGCTTGCCACGCGGGCGACCCGGGTCCGATTCCCGGCCAGTGCATGTTCTACTATCTTTTTTTTTCTATTTTATTCGAATTTCAATGGAAGATTTACAATTGCAAGCGAAAAACAAAAAACAAAATAAACTAATAGAAAATATCACAGCAAAAACATTTTACTGAGCAGAATTCATGCGACGCAAATGTCTCTCCCGGTAACATTCTTGCAGTTTCAATGGGTCAAAACGATGTTCATTCGAACGAATAAAACTAACGCCACTTTGAATTAAATGATAGACTGTTTCTTCGAGATGATCTTCACGTGTCAAACGAACAGAATACTGTTGAAGAATCGCTAAGAATTCGGTGTAAGCTAGTTGATCCTGTTTACCAGTAATCAAATTCGATACAATTGAACATAATTTCATCAGATCAATAGTTTTCATTCGTTCCAATTGTTCTTTTTCATTGTCGAGAAAATAATTATTCTTCGCCTGTTCATTTTTTCGTTCCAACGAACGAATCGTCATCGGAAACTCGTCGGCACTCGTTTTCGACGACTTTCTCTCCGACCAATCGTTCAAATCACATTCCCAATCTGCTGCCAACACTTTAGCGTTATTATCAACATCTGATTCACTATCATTTCTTTGAGAATTTGCACGACTCGATTGAGCACGAAGACTATCTAACAATGGAATCGGTGCGATCGGACGTTTCGCATTAGTTTTACTTCGTGATTTCGGCATTTTCTCTATTCTTATTCACATCTGAAATAGATATCAGCGATTGAGTTGGATGTTTTTCTTTTGTATTTTATTTTAATGACAATCTGTTCTTTCCAAGACACACATACAACGATCAGATGAACAGAAACGAGAGAAGAAAAAAAGAGAGAAAAGGACAGACGAATGAATTAGTTTAGTTGCTTTTTTTGGTAGGCTTGTTTTTACACAACACACAGTCACGCAGAAGCAATGGAATACAACGAAAAATGAAACAAAACAAAACAAAAAACAGCTCATCCAATCAAATTTTGTTCAACAAAAGATCTAGTCGTCATCGTCGTCATCATTATTCTTCATTTCGGCATCTCCACCTGCTGGCGATGAACGACTTTCATCATTGTCATCATGATCGGCTTTTTCACTGACCGATTTATCATTATCGTTTTTGTTGCCATCTTTTTTATCGTCATTATCCTCTTTTGAAGGCGAACGGGACGAACGTTCGCGAGTTTTTTCTACTGGTGATGTCGAACGTTCACGTGACGAACTGAAAAGTCAAGAACAAACTATTTTTAAAACCAAACTTGAAGTTTTTATTTAATTTACCTTCGTTGACGTGATCGTCTAAACAAATGAAAATTCAAATTAAAAACTAAAGCTATCGAATTAAGACTTTTGCTTACTTTTTTTCAGCAACCGGCGATCGACTTGATGGTGAACGACGTTTTCGTTTGCTTTCTTTTTTCGATCGCGAATGAGAACGCGATTTCGAACGTCGATGATGTTTTCGTGATCGACGTTCTTCACGTGACGACGAACGTGATCTAAATTCAATCAAACATGAATCCATCGAAAATCTCCTCGGTAAACTTACCGCGATCGACTTGGTGATCGTCGTCGTTCACGTCGACCTCGACGATCATCATCGTGATCTCGTTTTCCGTCCGGCGATCTAAACAAAAACAACCGAATTCAATTCAATTCAACCACTCAATTCGTCGACAAAACCAATCATATCATCTCATTTTGCTAAATCATTACATGTTCATGCCACCGCACAATGTTGAATGTGCTCGGAAATGTTTTAGTTTTGAAATCAAAATTACTCACTGTTCGAAGAGAAGAGTACACTGAGAAGAGGTGCAGATTAAAAGATCAGCTGGCTGAAAAAGATCTGTAGGAATGCCGCTGTAGACAACATGTCGAGAAATTCGGTCAGAATAGATGAACATGAACAACTGAGATGATGATGATCATACGCAGCAACAACGCTGAACGATATCACATAAATAAAACGGATTAGCAAGAGAAAAAACAAAATAATAAATGTTAGCAAAATGGTTTGTATTCAATGAGAATGTTTCGGCTTGTTTATCGATGGACGGGCAGATTCGTTTAGGGTGTCTAGGTAGATTTCTGATTTTGACTTACCGGTATCCAGGTGAACGTTGGCGTAAATAACCACGGCCGAATGGCGCACCTTTTTTGCTTCCTGTTGGTCGAGCGTGTTCGACACGAACTCGACGACCGCAGATTGTTCTAAAAACGAAATCGAATTGTTGAATTGACTCGCTGATGGGTCGTCTTACCGTCCGTCGAGTTCTTCGACAGCACGTTCAGCATCATCGGCATGTTTGTAGACGATAAATGCAAAGCCAGGAGGATTACGAGCCACCCAGCAATCGACAAGTGGACCGAATGAATCGAATTCTTTTTCTAATTCGAATTTATTCGTTCGACTGCCTAAAAAATCAACCGTAGAATTGCGTCAGAAATGCAGATTGTTGATCAACTTACCAAGATCGCCGCAAAACACTCGATAGCCACCGAAATTCTTATCGTATTGCGGTCCGCCCATGTTTCAATCGTAGATTTTTTGTCTATTCGAGAATAACACTATATCACAATATCGAATGAATTTTCTAAAATAACAACGACACAATGATGACTGACATCAATATATATTAGTCATTTTGTTTTTTTTTCTTCTTCTCCTTTTCTTTCTTCGACAGACATGCTCGTTCTTTCTTCGTCCGCCCGGCCGCTTCGAACGCGTTTATCTGCTAGCACAGCTATGCAGTTGTTAACCGTCAGCGACAATTGGCTCGACAAGTTACTAATCGAAAATTTGCATCGATTCTATATGCATACAAATTAGAACGAGATATCTGTCTGTCTGTTTGCTTGCAAGAAAGGAAATTACATTGGAAAAAAACGATGGCCTATCGAAATGAAAACGGATTTCCTCGTGCGATGAATATGACAGCATCACCTTCAACAACAGCGAATGTATCTGCTGCAAATAATGATCGACCTGTAAAGAGTTTTGTTGACGTATTTTTTTCCCTGAATTTTTTGTTTGTAAAGCTGTTGGATAGACATATGATTCAAGAATTAGCGAAAGAAATCGATCCAAATTTGCAAACTGACGAAGAAGTCGAAGATGTATGAGAATGTCAATTGAATATTTTGATCTCAAATATTCTCATTCGTCTAGATGCTAATACAAATAGCAGAAGAATTTATTGACTCAACGCTAGTTGCTGCTTGTCAAAATGCTAAACATAGAAAATCGAATACAATCGAAGCAAAAGATGTTCAACTTTATCTTGGTACGAGGAATTTTTCTGTTTTTCTCGCTTTGTGAAATCGTCGTTTTTAGAACGAACGTATAGCATGTGGATTCCAGGTTTCGGCACAGAAGATCCGAAACAATACAAGAAATTCTTAACGAATGACGCACTGAAAGCGGTAGGAAAATGTTTTTTGAATTGCAGTTGAAGAAATTTGACTGTTGTTATTCATAGTCGTTGAAAGCACCTTACACCTCAACGTCAACAAATAGCAAAACATCAACATCGAAACAACAACAACAACAACCACCGTCTCAATCGAGTTAATCATTTCACTTTCCAATGTTTATATTTGTTAAGAGAGAAATAAAATCATGTATATATATATATATACTCAAGAGCAATAGATCGTTTTTTCTGTCTTTCGCAAATTCGAGATCGAATAATTTATTAAGGTGGTGTAGACGAAAAAATAAATGAAACCAGCTGTCATTGTATTTCTTTTTCTATTCGAGAATAAAACTAAACGTATGTTAATCAATTCCGCATATGTGATAAATCGGTTGAATTGAGTCATTCTTTGTCGTTTTCTCTTTTACTTTAGATAATTTTCAAATGTAATCGATCGGGATTGTAAACGAATGGATTTAGTCAGTTTAAAATTAATATTTGCTGGCGTATTTTTTCTTTCGACATTCATTTGTTTGACCATTCCGATTTGTTTATTTTCTACATTCAAAACTCGTCATAAATCTCATTTAAGTTCATCGTTTCAATCATGTCTCAGCTATTTAACTTGCTTCGGTGGCGGTATATTTCTCGGTGCATGTCTACTCGATCTATTTCCTGAAGTTATTCATCATATAAATCAAACAATCAAAATTGAATTTCAATATGATAATCAAGCTTTAAAACGTTATCCTATCGCTGAATTTCTCATTGGATGTGGTTTATTTTTCGTTTTATTTATCGAACAAATCGTTTTATCATGTCGATCGATTTCGAAACGTTCGATTGGCCAAGTAACCAAACGACCAACGATAATCTTAGCTCATGATGATGATGACGAAACATCATTTATGAATCCAAATGAACAAGATTCGTCGGTGACAAAACATCAATTCGACATAAGCGAACAGAAAGATGATTACTTGACAAATCAACATCGTGTTTTGATCACACGAAATTTCATTTTAATTCTCTCGTTAATTATTCATTCGGTATTCGAAGGCATCGCATTAGGTGCAACTAAAGATTCGAAAGTCTATTTCGAATTGTTCTTTGCAATTATAATTCATAAATCGATCATAGCATTTAGTGTTGGGTTAAAACTAATGAATTTGCCAACAAAACGGTTTGTTTATTTGTGTTGTTTGGGACTTTCAATTGCAACACCCATCGGTATTCTCATCGTTGTTACTATGCAAGAACTCTTGCCGGATAATCGAACAGTGAAAATTATTCACGAAATTCTTCGAGCGTTTGCTTGTGGAACTTTTTTTTACATCACATTTTTCGATGTTCTACCTCATGAGTTGAATATTTCAATGCATCATCATCAGCAGCAGTCGAATAGTTTCAATCGTTGTCGATTGATCAAGGTTGTTTTTGTATTTCTTGGCTTTAGTTCTATCGGTGTTTTGTCATTTGTGATGAAATGAATCTCTTTGTTTTCTTTTTTTGTGAATAAAATCTTTGTCAAAATTTATTCTACTTGAAAAACAAACGAAATGACATCATTGGAAAAACGAACGAGAACACGGGAAAACTATTATTTGGAAATCAAATTTAATTCACATTGAATCTCATTGATTTCCGTTTGATGTTTTGCGATTAATTTTTCGATTGTTGTCGAATGAATATCGTTAAGATAATTGATTTTCGAATCAAAACTCGTTTTTAAATCTTGAAATGCCGTTTGAACATTATCAACAAATTTCGTCAATAAATTCGATGGATTTTCTTGTTGTTTAGCAAGTAATTGATGGCAAAGTTCAGTCATTTCAGTTGATTGCTGTTCGAGACATGAATTAATCGAATTCGTTTGAGTACACAATTCTTTTTGATGCAATAAACTTCAAGAAGAACAAAACAAATCGACAATGTTTATCTTTCGAATGAAGAACTCAACTAACCGTAAACTTTCAATATCTTCGAGAGATTTCCGTAGAATATTCTGAATATACATCGTTAGATCCGTTGTAGCTTGTTGGACGATTTCTCGTTGACGATAGATCATATATTGAATTTCATCTTGAAATCTCTGTTGAACTAAACGTGATTGATCGTTAAATTCGTCTGTGGTTGAATTTAGTCGATGATGCATGGCTTGTTGAGCTCGTAATTGTTGTAATTCACATTCAAGCGCATACTTATCCGATTGTAAACTAGCTAATAATTGTTCAGGAGATAGATTATCATCGAAGATCTTCTTTTTTTCAGGGAATAGATCATCAGATTTGACGGCAACAATAAGATCAGGTGGATTCTCCATCTAAATCAATGACAAACAATAACAACAACATTGAATACATTTGTAGACAAAGAACAAAATAATGAGCACATATTTTTTTTGTTCTCATTTTTGTTGCTCTTTCACCTTTGGGACTTTGATTCTTACCTATTTTGTTCTTTTTATATGACAACTCGATTCGACTACCATGTATATACATTAAAAATTCCATCCGGTAATCTTTTCTCTCTCTCTTTCTCTTTGTCTCCTTCACATGAATAGCATCTAACAAAACCAAACGTTAAACAGAACTCTCAGCGCTTTTTTTTGTTCTGTCTCTCTCTCTCAATGTCTGTCTATCTTTCTTTTTCTCCATCAGATAGAGTTACTTACATGACCTCACATAACACAGAGAAAAACGTAAATGTTAATGAATGATAAAGGAAAAAAAAAGAGACGAAGAAAGAATGTTGGAGGACAACGATTTCTCTAAGGTGTCCAATGATAGTTTTGTATTCAGCAAGGTTAGCAAATCAAATATTACAATGATAAATTCATATAGAGAATTCAATCTCTTGTTTATAGTCAATTCGCATGTTATCCTTGATTTCTTGTAGACCATACTAAATACAAAGCATGAACGATGCCAGGTACGAAACCACAGAGAGTTAATAGTAGATTTAATAAGAACAGTTCAGTACATCCTTGAAGATATGCACATTGTGATCAAAATGTAATCTTTTTATTTCTTGTGTCAGAATCTTACCTACTTTTATGAGAGCAACGATGGGTGGTAAAATTATCGATAGAATAGAAAGTAGACTAGATTTACGAAGAAGTCGTCGCGTTTTTTTTCGTTGAATATGATAAGAAATCTTTTCAAACTTACATTATTTCAACGACAGTTGCCATTTTACAATCCGTTTTAGAATGATCTGACTGTTATATAAAAACATTAAATCGATAGAACGAACAAAAGAACAACATATGGTACATTCGAAATGTCGAAATAAAAAACGATTAAATATCAACAGAATAAAATTAATGACGTGCCATAATTGACTAACACTCGCTTGTCAAATGTTCATTTGTTTACGTAAAATGTCAACGATAAATTCGAATTCTTCTCGAAAATGACACTTACCTCGTTTGAGTGCTTGTACAGATTTCTTGTTTTCGCCCTGCTGACTTTTGCAAAAGGTTGTTATTCTGTTGTAAATACGATACGGACAAATAACAAGTTTTTCATGTTTCATATCTACTTACAAAAAAAACAATGATAGTGTTTTTTTCTGTCTCATCGATAACCAATATTCATATCGAAGGACAATGTTCTGCATTCCATTGAATTTTATTAAACGTACACTGGTGGTCGTTAATGCAAAAGATTTTCCTTTGTCCTGTCAATTGTCATTAATTCGAAAATAAATAGATGTTTTTTTTTCCAACGTCTGTCATATTATCTTGACAAGAATGTCTGAAACGAGATTCAAAGTAACTCGATATGTATTTAAAGCTCAAATCAGGACATTGCGACATCTTTAATGATTTTGGGATTCTACATTGTCGGATTGGACTACGACAAATAGCTCACTAACTTACGCAAGAAAGTTCGATACGATCTTTTCTTCTTTCCCAATTACATATCATTAATAATATATAATATTTGGTTTTGATTTCAAATTCGAAAACTAAACTATGGCAAAAGTTAATTATAAAAATACTCTTCGAAAATTACTGACTAACGAACTGTCATCAACAGACAATGATAAAAAACAAGTTCTGTCAGCTTATAAATTGTTGATTGATATTCTTAAAGTGCCTCAAATAGACAAACAATTACATGGTTGTCACGAATTACTTTTTGCATGTCTGTCTCAAATCATTTTGACGCAATTTCATCAATATTTCGATGATAATCAACTACAAGTATTACTTCAATCTGCTTCGAATGCACGTGTTCTTTCGATGTCACAAAATCAAATTCTTGATGATTGGCTACAGAATATCGAAGAACGTGAATTTGAAAAGCCTGATTTCGATGACGATGATGATGATGATGATTTATATGAAGACGCTACTGATAGTGAAGAAGATATCGAAGTAGAAGAAATTCAAATAACGTCAAAACAAATTCCAGATGATAATCATAAGAAACATGTCATGTTTCAACTTGATCCTCATCCCGTATCATCAAAAGAAAAAAATTCAATAGTAAAACGTATGTTCTACATGAAATCTTTATCTATTACAATCTGTTCAATCATCTAGAATCATCACCTAATCAACGAAATGGCCATGATAATAAAAAATCTCTAGTAGATCCTCAACTTCGTACGTATATTATATACAGACAGATAAATTTGTGACATTTTTAATTGAACTCATCTTCCATTCAATGTAGAGGAATGTTACAAACGTGATGAAAAAGGTCATATTCGACATGATTGTCCAAAAAAGAAACAACAATCGAAATCACCTACGGTTGAATCAGATCAAGTTAAAATTCAACAAGTTTATAATCAATCATCCACACTTCTGAATCGTTCGCAGAATATCGATGAACGAAGTCAAACATTCGAATTATTTCTTTCATCAATTGACAATCTTAAAAAACAACACGGTGAAAATCTCCCCAAGATCTTCGCTGAAAAAGAATCGATCTTCTATCCACTTTTCTGTCATATTGCACAAAACAATTTTCTCTTCACTGACGAACAATATTCAAAATTATATCGAATCAGAACTATCATCTTACCTAAAAAACAAGACAGTCTAAATGAAGATCGTTCGGTATTTTCTCGTCAACGTACACTGATACCTTTGAAAAATATTCGAGAACATGCTCAAAAATTTCCACAACTTCAATCATCGTATTTCAATGATCTTCAACAACATGTCATTCGTGCACCAGCACCAGTGTCAACAGTTTTGTATAATTTTATTAAATTTCTACTTAGATCAGCTGTTCATATCGATGGAAAATCTTTGGATTATTTTACAAAAACACTTTTATTTGATTTAAAAAAAGATATTTTCTCAAACGAACAAATCGATGAACTTCAATCAGCTCTAGAAGTTCGTACAAAACGTTCGCAACGAAATCAACAAAAACAAATTTGGAAAGAACGTTTAAATCAATTTCACAACGATCAATCCCCTGTCGATCTCAATCAATGGATCGACGAATTCAACGAAACAATCAAATCTAACGATAGTGAAGCCAATACATCTTCAACAAACGTCGTTGCTATTGATCATGCCATGTGGTATTTCGCTGTTTTAAGAATGGCCAGTAGTGGACATTTGAATAAAGAACAATATGAATGTTTATTGAATGCAGCTATTCAATCGGCGTTATTTAATTCGGTACAAAGATTTTATTTTGATGTTTATTTAAAACAAGGTCATGCACCGATTACAAATCAAGAATTGAATGCTATCAAAAAGAAATTAGAAAATGATAATCAGCAAGAAAAACAAGCAGCTTATCAACAAATGAATGAGATACTAGATAGACAAAAACCTGAATTCATTCACGAACAACAGGTTAATCAAACATGTTCGAAAACTTCCGAAGATATCATCCCATTCATTGATACTCATATTCATTCTCGTCTTGTCTCTCTTGTCGACACAATCTGTTCTGATCACCAGACATTTTCGTCTCAGCAATCTACAGATTTAGTCAATAAATTTCTTTGTCAATCATCAATTGTTCGTCCATTGTCTCAATCTGATCAGCAACGATTATCAACACACTTATCCCGTTCGGTATCTTCAGTAGTAATTCACGAAAAAAAGCAATGCCAACAAATCAATCGAACGATTCTCAATCAATATTTAACTGATATTCTCTCGCATGATTATCAAGCACATTTGAATTTTTTCACTCTATTAGAAGATTTAAGTCAATCGATGGATTTCAATGAAACATCGATTGAATTCGAAATAAATCGTTGTCTTTTATCAACGATCATTCTCGTTATAACTGAAGTCGATTTTTCGAACGCAGCAAATAGTGATTTTTTTCGTCATCGTTTACAAGCACTCGTCGATAAACAAACAAATTTCTTCTTATCTCTATTAACTGAACATCAATTTGCATTGATTGTTACTCGTCTAACGGAAACAAAAACATCCAATGTTGATCTACTAATAAACACATTAAAATCTAATTTAAACAAAACAAATTTCGAACATCTTATTGAATTTATTCGAAATGATGTCAAAGACAAAGATGATCTTGAAAAGTTGATCAATTTTGTAGTTTATACATTCGACGAACAATTTCTTTCAATTGAACAAACAATTCAACTTGTTAATCTTATTTATTCCCATTCAAAATTAACCAACAAAACCTTTCAAAATCTTTTTCAATTTCTTCTTGATCTACTTCAGCAAAATATTCATTCATCGCCAAAAGTCTACTTAAAATTAATCCAAACAAACCAAGATAATCAACAAACTTACGAGCAAATCGTATTGATGTTAGAACTTCAAACTGCAAATTCCGCCATTGCAGATTGGAAAAAGGCAATGATACAAATTTTAACTATTCTCTGCCAACGAGAAAACCGTGCCGAACAATTGAAAACCATCGCTCGACAATCGCCAATGTTTAAAATGAATATTTTCAAACAGCAATTAGAAGCAGCATTGACTGGTAATCCTCAATCGATGGTCTCAAATGAACAACAGTCAACGAATCATCGAACATTGTTTCAATATTTAGAATCAAACGATGCATCGATGAATGAAATTGCTGTCAAACAATTACAAACATATCTTGTCAACGAACAACTTCCATCGGATATTTCAATGCAAAAATTTATTCAAGCCTTGCAAATGATATTTAAAAATACTGATAAATTTTCACAGTTATCACTCGATCAATGGTGGAGTCTTATAGAACCAAATCGTGGAAAGGTAAAAAGCAAATTTTGATAGAACAAAACAAATCGATTCATAAATTTTTCAATTAGATTTTTAATGATCAACAATGTGATCAACTATTGTTGAATATAATCTTCAGTCGTATCGATGCAGCGAATTTAACATTAAATTCTCTACAAAATTTAATTCAATCGAAGAAAGCACACGAACGACACGACGGTCTACACTTATTACTTCGACTTCTACGAATGACGCCAATAAATAACGAAAAAAATCAGCAAATTCATTTGTCGACTCTTGAAAATCAATTCTATAGTATCGTTCTTGAACTTATTTTCAATGAAAAATTTAAGAATGAACAAGTTCGACAATGTTTAACTGCTGCTAAATATTCAACATTATTGAACGATGAACATCGACTTGCACTTGATCAGATTCAATGATTTGAGGTTGTTTTCTTTTCCAAGGAATTGTCTGGATGCTATTTTCAGATAGTATCGCATCTGTGATTTAATTTTAGTTCCTTTTTTTTAATGAACAGATGTATTTTCTATTTATTATTACGTAATAAAGAAATATTAAATTGAAAAAAAAGAGAATTGATTTAATCAATTGAAATTAAAGACGTAGTTTAATATCATCGTCGTGATTTACGGAAGGCGAATTTACAGTAACGTTTTCGGACGGTTTATTAAATTGTGGATCATTAGGCGTCGGTAATTGAATTGAAATCGATTTTTTCGATCGACATGAAGGATTATATTGTAGCTGAAATGTGCCGTTGTCTTCAACTGATGTTTTCATATCTTTGTATTCTTCTAAGATCTTTTTCGTCATTTCACTGATAGCACGTGATGCAGCAAGTTCCCAACCTTCGCCATGTGCTATTGACAATTCAAAAATATTCGATATCGATTAGTATTGTCAAAGAAAATAGTTCTGTACCTGCAGCATCGAGACCTTGAACTTCGTCTTCTTTTGCCAATCGAATACCGATTGTCCAATGCAATGGAAGAAGTATTCCAGCAGTACAAACAGCAGCAAATGCTAATAAATACAAATCGTATTAAATCGCACGACATGATAGAATAGGTGAATATTTACCAATAGCAGTAAGAATGCCGGCTATTTGATACCACAATTGAATTGGTCGTCCATAGAATGCTCCATCGACTCCACCCTCTTCATTAACCGATTTCTCAGCAAATAATCCGGTCATAAATGCACCTGCTATACCCGCAGCACCATGAACAATAGCTACGTCCAATGTATCATCGAAACGCATATATTTCTTGAGAAGAACAAGACAGTAGACAATACATGTTGCAATAACACCAATTAATATAGCCTATCCTGGTTGAACAAAACCACAAGCCGGAGTTATTGCTACTAAACCAACAATTGGACCAACGCAAGCACCTGATATTGATATATGACCACGAATGGCATCGATGACAACCCAAACTACGAGACCTGCAGCGGCGGACACATGTGTATTAATCAATGCAAGAGAGGCAACTCCACTAGCTGAATTAGCCGAACCAGCATTGAAACCAGTCCAGCCAACCCACAAAAGACAAGTGCCAAGTACAGTAAATGGTAAATTATGTGCTGTTGTACTATGTGGATCATAATCATGTCGTTTACCGAGAATGATTGCTGCTATCAAACCAGAAACACCTGATAAAATATGTACGACAGTACCACCAGCAAAGTCAAGTGTACCCAAGTGTTTTAACCATCCGTTTGCACCCCAAACCCAATGTGCTACTGGATCATAACAAACAGTTGTCCAAATAAAAATGAAGATCATATATGGAATCAATTTCATTCGACCGACGATGGCACCGGAAATTAATGCTGGTGTAATTATTGCAAATGTACCTTGATACATGCAATATGTCAAAAGAGGATAAGTAGGACTATAATTTGGATTATAGGATTCACCAAATCTTAATACGGCCCAGCCAAATGATCCGAATCCAGCACTTACCGGTGGACCAAATGCAAATGAAAAGCCGAAAAGTACCCATTGAACAAGTACGATACCCATACAAATGAATGAGAGAAAAAGTTGATTGAGAATATTTTTATGATCGACAAGACCACCGTAGAAGAATGCCAGTGCGGGCGTCATCATTAAGACTAATGCTGTTGATGTCATCATCCAAGCATTGTCACCTGTATCGTGTGTGGATAGGGCTATCATCGTATTTGTTAGTGAAACCTATTTACGAAAGAAAGAAATGAAACGATATATAGGAGATTTTGAAAATACGCCTTACGCAATAGTGCGTGACTAGAAAAATAATCTTTTTATAGACGTATAATCCTCCTTTCTTCACATGAATAATTCGTATGCATTCATCCATACGTATATGTATACATTTAAACTGATCATTCGTCGAACGCGTGTTCTTCTAAAGAGTGATGACTACGTACGTTCGATATGACCTCTTTCACAATGTCGTTTTTATCCTCGAGGATAAATCGAAAAGAAAAAAAAGGTTTTATTTAAAAGAAATTAAAAACGAAACGTATAGACAGAATTCATCATAGGTTGTTGACTATTTTCTGCAAAATGACCCGATTGATTTGGACGCATACCTTTGGGTGTTGATATAGGAACTGTAATCGCTTTCTCGTTGGCATTCGCAGGTGTATATTGTAAAGCAAATGTGCCATTTTGTTGCGCAGATTCATCGGGATTATTATGTTCGTAAAGAATTTTTTTCACAATATTACTCACAGCATTCGACGCAGCTACTTCCCAACTTTCACCGTGAGCTACAAATAATTGGCTATTGTTTATTTGAGCAATAAAAATACTTAAATGAGCAATAATAAAAATGAT